>ENA-UOUL01001933-UOUL01001933.1-bioreactor-metagenome-genome-assembly--contig:-NODE-1933-length-26408-cov-4.644867_pt1 | contig 26408 bp, 18 predicted proteins | sample MGYA00249838_ERZ747220 | MGnify/ENA primary metagenome ERZ747220 (study PRJEB28778, sample SAMN05720191) | bioreactor metagenome | isolation source: Anaerobic biogas reactor | place: USA:Washington...
TGCTTGTCCCTCCGCTGTCGACCCGTTCGACCAGCGCGCCATTGGCGACGACCTGAAACGGCGCATCAACGGTGTAGGTTGCGGTGTAGGTCGCCTTGTCCGCTGGATGCTCGTTGACTGGGTACCAGAAGCGATGGCCACTTGGCTCCCCGAAGATGAAGATCTCGTCGTCGCCCACGAACCACGCGCCCTGCCCGACCGAGAACTCGTCCAGATCCTCACCACCCAACCCGGCATCGAGATCGGCATCGGTGACGACATGCGCTACGTCGCCGCCGATGCCGAGACCTATCACCGCTACTACTCGGTCATTGCCAATCAGCCGCCCACCTGGATCGCGCTGGAGAATTACGAGGAGGTTCTGGCGAACGAGAGCAGCCGCTATTGGTACAACTTCACCGTCACGGGCCGTTACGCGGTGCTGTCGGTTGGGCTGCAGGTGATCGTGGGGTTCGGGCTGGCGATGCTGCTCCGCGAGGTTTCCCCCCATCATGGCGGGCTCGATGATGACCTCGACGTTTGCCCCGATCACCTGTTCGGCCCCAATGGGGGGGTACTTGTGCAGCGTCGGGCCGATGGCATTTTGACCGCCTGCCAGTTCGATCAAATCGTTGATGAACGTGTTCCGTCCAGCGACACGCAGCGGCTCTCTCTGGACCACCCATAGGACGCGTGGCCGGTCTCGACCCGCACGGATGCGTCCGACCTGCTCGATGTCCTCTCGCATTCGGAGAATCAGCGATTGCGCCAACACCTGTTGCCCGGTTTCTCGTCCGAGGGTTCCGATGGCAGCAAACAGATCGTCCACCGTCCAGATGCTCACGGTCAGGCATCTGTAGCCCATTCGCCGCAGCCGGACAGCCAAGGCTTTTTGCTGCGGGATTTCCAGAGTCAAGACGAGATCAGGCCGGCAGGCGACGACCGCCTCGACGTTCGGGAGCCAGAAGCTGCCCACATTGGGTTTGCTCTTGGCCTGTGGTGGATAGTCGCTGTCTCCGGTGACTGCTGCCACACGATCACCCAAGTCGAGCGCATAGAGAATCTCCGTGAGATTGGGGGCCATCGAGACGATTCGCATCGGTTGTGGCGTCGTCGGCACCTGCGTTACGGCATCGACCTGCTGCGGTTGCAGAAGCGCATAGCCCAGGAAGTTCCAGGCCGCAAATCCTGCCAGCAGAAAACACCACTTACGCATCAGGTCCTCTTGAATTGCTTTTCAAGCTCGCCGATCGAAAAGGCGATCGTCGTCGGGCGACCATGCGGACAGCGGCTTATGGATTCATATTGCTGTCGGTCGGCCAGCAGTTGCTGTATCTCGCTGTCCGTGAGCCTCTGGCCCGCCTTGATGGCCGCCTTGCAGGCCGTCATGTTAAGTACCTCATCAAGCAGGTCCTCGGGGTTTACTGCCGTCTTCCTGGCTGCCAGCAGGTCTATAAGGTCCTGCACAAAGCTCATGGCAGAGATTCTGGTCAACAGCGTGGGGAATGCCTGGATCGCATACGTTCGTGGCCCGAAGGGCGTCAGTTCGATTCCCAGTCGGGTGAAGATCTCGGCATTGCCCTCGATGGCATCGGCCTGCGCGTCGGTTACCTCGAAGGTCTCGGGCAACAGGAGCCGCTGCGATTCGAGGGGGCCGCTGCCGGCCCGTTGCCGGAGCACCTCATACAACATGGCCTCGTGCAGGGCATGTTGGTCGATGATGACGAAGCCTTCGTCAGTCTGTTCGACGATATAGCTGTCGTGAATCTGGAGATATCTCGGCCCCTCGAAGCCCAGCAGGGGCGGCGCCGCCTGGGGCAGGATCGATGGCTCACGATGGCTTGCCGCGCCGCCGTGCGAGGTCCGATCGGGCTGCAAGTCGAACTGCTGTTGCCGATTGACCGGCCGGTGCTGCTTGAAGAAATCCGCCATGGCGTCGGCGATTTCCTGCCGTCGAGTTCGCTGCATCTGGCGGTCACCGTCAAGAGAGTTCGCCGGGCCCGAGGGCAGGCGGGCGGGAACCTGCAGGTCTGTGCCGAGCAGCTTCTCTCGCATCGCGGCGAGAATCTGCGAATGCACGAGATTGGAGTTGTAGAAACGGACCTCCGTCTTGGTCGGGTGCACGTTGACGTCGTATTCGTCGCAGGGCATCTCGATGAATAGGAATGCGACGGGGAAGCGGTTTGGTTCGAGCAGGCCCCGGTAGGCCTCCTTGATCGCGTGCGAGATGAATTTGTCCCGGATGAAGCGGCCGTTGAGAAAGGCGTACTGGAACCGGTTGTTCGTGCGCGAGGTGCTGGGGTGGCCCAGGAGGGCGCCAATGCGAATGCCCTTCTCCTCCGTCTGGGTCTCGATCAGATCGTCGGCCGCCAGCATGGGGAAAAGCTGGGCGATTCTCTGGCGCAGGGAGAGCTGGCTGGAGAGGCGATACAGCTCCCTGCCGTTGTGCACGAGCGTCAGATCGAGCCGGCCGTTGGGAAGGGCGATCCGCGTGAATTGCTCGCTGATGTGTCCCATCTCGGTGCTGGCCGTCCGCAGGAACTTGCGACGGGCGGGTGTCTTGTAGAAGATATCGCGAACCTGGATCGTAGTTCCAACGTCGCCGCTGCAAGGGCTGACAGGCTTGACGTCACCACAGTCGATTTCAATGCAGTGGGCCTGCTCCGATTGCGTGGTTCGGCTGACGGCCCGCACATGAGCGATCGATGCGATGCTGGCCAAGGCCTCGCCGCGGAATCCGAGCGTGGAGATGCTGCCCAAGTCGGCGGTGTCCCTGATCTTGCTCGTTGCGTGCGACTGAAAGGCGGCGACCAGATCGTCGGCATCCATGCCGTCACCGTTGTCAGTAATGGAGATGAGTTTGCGGCCGCCGTCTTCGACGGTGACGACGATTCGTGTCGCTCCGGCGTCGATGCTGTTTTCGAGGAGTTCCTTGACCACGCTGGCGGGGCGTTCGATGACCTCGCCGGCCGCGATCATGTTTATCATGTTCTGGTCAAGGCGAACGATTCGGCCCATGGTTCCCACCGGATTCCATTGTCAGGGGGGCCCTGCGCTACGCCCCCTGGAGCAGGCTGCGGCCGGTCATCTCCGGCGGCTGCGGCAGCCCCATGATCTCCAGCATCGTCGGTCCGATGTCGGCCAGCGTCCCGCCTTGTCGCAGCGTTCGGCCCAGGTAGCGGTCGTCGAAGACGATCAGTGGGACGTCACCGACGGTGTGCGCGGTATGCGGGCTGTTCGGGCTGCCGTCGATCATCTTCTCGAAATTGCCGTGATCGGCCGTGACGACAGCGACGCCGCCCATGCTCTTGACCTTATCGAGGATCTTCCCCACACATTCATCGACCGTCTCGGCCGCCTGAATCGCGGCAGCGAGATCGCCGGTATGACCGACCATGTCAGGGTTGGCGAAGTTGACGACCATCACATCGTACTTGTCGGAGTCGAGCCTCTCCAACACGACGTTGGCGACCTCGCGGGCGCTCATCTCCGGCTTGAGATCGTACGTGCGCACCTTTGGCGACGGGACGATCTGGCGGTCTTCGCCCTTGAAGGGCTTCTCCGTGTAGTCGTTGAAGAAGAACGTCACGTGAGCGTACTTCTCGGTCTCGGCGCAGCGGAACTGTTTGAGGCCCAGTTCGCTCCAATAGGCGGCGAGGATGTTCTTCATCTTGGGAGGCTTGCGAAATGCCACCGCCACGGGGATGCTGGCGTCGTACTCGGTCATGCAGACGAAGCAGATGTCCGGAAGCGTCGTTCGAACGAACTCCTTGAAATCCGGGTCCACGAACGCCCGGGTCAGTTCGCGGGGTCGGTCGCCCCGGAAGTTGAAGAAGATGACGCCGTCGCCGTCGTCGATGGTCGCCAGCGGCTCATGGTCCTCATTGACGATGCAGGTTGGCTCGATGAACTCATCGGTGATGTCCCTGTCGTAGCTGCTCTTGACGGCATCCGGTGCGCTGGGGGCTTTGAGCCCCTTGCCGCTTCGCAGGCACTCATAGGCTTTCTGGACGCGGTCCCATCGGCTGTCGCGGTCCATGGCGTAGAATCGTCCCATGACCGTAGCGATTTTGCCCACGCCGATTTCGGCCGCCTTCTTCTCGACGTCCTGGATATACCCTAGGCCGCTGTCGGGGGGGGAATCCCGACCGTCCATGAACGCATGGATGAACACGTCGGTCAGGTCATTTCTCTTGGCCAGTTCGAGCAGGCCGTAAAGGTGTCCGAGCAGCGAATGGACGCCGATATCGCTGCACAAGCCCATCAGATGAACTTTGCCCTTGTGCTCCTTGACGAACCTGACGAGCTTCAGGAACTCCTCGTTCTGGAAGAACGACCCGTCGCGTATCGCGTGGGTCAGGCGAACGGACTCCTGAGGCACCGTCCGTCCGGCGCCGATGTTCTGGTGGCCTACCTCACTGTTGCCCATCGTCCCATCGGGCAGCCCGACATATTCGCCGTATGTATGGATCAGACAATGGGGATAGTCGGCCATCAGCATGTCATCGGTCGGCGTGTGGGCCTGCCGAGCGGCGTTGTAGTCGTCTTCGCCGGCGTCGGGGTTGAACCCCCAGCCATCGCGTATGATCAGAACGCAGGGTCTTTTCGCAATCGTGGCCTTTTCTTTCGCCATGGGAAGAACACCTTTCAATCCATAACAACAGAGACGAGGCACAGCCTCGTCCCAGTGCGTACCGAAACCAGAGCAATCCCATACCATACGGGGCGCTCACCCTCCTGTCAAACATTTCCGTTCCGCTGCAAGGCGGTGGTTTTGTGGGATCTGGGGGTTTTGACAGGCCGCGGGGGTTTGGTATAATCCGATCTTCGACGGGAAACGTGATCGTCAGGATGAGCGGTTGCGGGCCTCGCAGGATTGGGAAAGGCTGCCGGCGCGTGCTTGAGGGAAATGACAGGGGGATCTTGGCTTGGTCTGGCATGGCGGTGCTGGGGATATGCCTGGTTCTCGGCTGTTCGGCACGGCAGCCACCGGTGGACCTGTATCTCGACGCGGTTCTGCTCCGCGAGTTGGGCCAGGATGAGTCGGCGGTCCGGCAACTCAAGGCCGTTGTGGCTCAGGACCCCGATTTTGCACTCGCCTACTCGGAATTGGGCAAAGCGTATCTGGTGTTGAACGAGTTCGAGTTGGCTGCCGGGTCCTTCAGGAAGGCGGCCGCCCTTGACCCGTGGTCATTTCAGGACCACATGGACTTGGCGACTGCCTATCAGACACTGGGCCGATTCCGCGAAGCGGCCCAGGCCTTTGCGCGGGCGGGAGAACTGGATACGGAGAATCTGGCCGCACAGTTGGGGGCGGCGCAGTGCTATCTGAACGCCGGCCGCGCAATGCAGGCGTTGGGCCACTGTGAGTCGGCGCGGCAGATCGATCCGGAGTCTGACGAGGTTCTGCGCCTGTTCGCCAGAGTCTACGAGGAGCAGAAGGACTACGAGCAGGCCGCCCGGACGTACCGGGAGTTGCTTGAGAGCGATCCCGGGCGTTCAGAGGTGGCGCTGGCGTTGGCGCTGGCACACATGAAGGGCGGGCAATACGAGCGGGCCAGGGACGTGCTGCTTGGCGTGATTCAGGCTCAGCCCGACCAGCCCGGTGCCTTCCGCGCTCTTGGGTACTGCCTTCTGAAGCTTGGCGAGGCTGACCGGGCGATCGCGACGTACGAGAGAGCGGTCGCGAGTGACGCGGGCGATTGGGAGGCCTACCGAGGACTGGGGGTCGCCTGCATGGTCAAGGCGCAGCGCACCGCTGACGAGACATGGCGGGCGGCGGCGCTGCGGCATTGGCGGCACTCATTGGCAATCAATCCCGATCAGCCGAGGCGGGACTGGCTGGAGAAGCTGATCAAGGAACATGCACTCACGACGGATCCACTGCGAGGACTGAATGACTGAACCAGCGACGACACAGCAACAGCAGGGGGAGGTAGCCCCACGTCAAGGGCTCTGGGAATCTTGTCGGGAAGGATTGCCCGATCGATTTGCGCATCTGATCTTCTGGCCGATTGCGACGGCGGGGCTGTTGTTGGATCTCTGGACGAAACAGGCTGTGTTTGCGGCGCTGCGCGACGAACCCGACCAAAGTCGGACGATCATCCGTGGCATCCTGACGTTTCGACTGGCGCTGAACGACGGCGCCGCTTTCGGCATTGCCTCCGGGCGGCAGGCCTTTCTGGTCGGCGTGTCCACGGTGGCTCTGCTGATCATTCTGGGCGTCTTCCTGTTTGGCTCGGCACGACAGCGAATCGTTCAGATTGCCTTGGGTCTGTTTGCGGCTGGGGTGTGCGGAAATCTATATGACCGGGCGTTCAACGACGGGCGGGTCCGCGATTTCATCGATGTGGTCTACTGGCCGGGCCGGCATTGGCACACATTCAACGTGGCCGATGCGATGCTGTGCATTGCGGTCGGACTGCTGGTGATCGCGACGCTGTTTACTGACTCGTCTTGTCGAAAACGTGATCGGCTACAAAGATCGGCGCCTTGATCGCCGCACACAGAGCAATGGCATCGGAAGGACGCGAGTCGATCGTGACGGTGCGCCCGTTCAGCCGGAGATAGATCTTGGCGTAGAAGGTGTGGTCTCTCAAATCGTCGATCACGATTCGATCGATCGTTGCTCCCAGGCCGTCGATGACGCTGGCCAGAAGGTCGTGCGTCATCGGACGTGGGGGGGTAATCCCTTTGAGCCGACGGTCGATCGCGAAGATCTCCACGATGCCGATCACGATGGGGAAGGCCCGCTCGCCGTGCCGCTCCTTCAGGACGATGATCTGCTGGTCGGACGTCTCATTGATGATGATTCGTGACAGTTCAACTTCCACGTCCATCTTGCATCTCCCTTCGTCGGGTCAGCCGCCCAGTTCCGCCAGGTGTGTCTCCACCGCCTGCAACTGCTCCTGAAGCTGCGTGAGCCTCTCTCTGGCCTGGGCGACGACCTCCGGCTTGGCCCGGCTCACGAAATTCTCGTTGGCCAGCTTGCCTTCCACGGCCTTCTTGGCCTGCTGGATCTCCTGCTTCTGTTTGTCGAGACGAGCCCGTTCCGCGGCCGGATCGATCACATCATGCACGAAGACCTGCTTCCCTTCTACTATGGTGGTGGCGGCGTTGTTCGGCTTGGCCGCCCCCTCGGCCGCCTGGAACGAATTCAGGTTGGCCAGTTGGCAGATCAAATCGGCATTGGCGTTGAGAATCTCAGCGGTGGCGTTCGGCGCGGCTGCCGAAGCCGCCAGCACTTCGCTCGATTTGTTGTACTTGTTCCGGATGTCGCGGATCGCGCGGATGGTCTCCTGCACGAGGCGGATCTGCTCCTCTACGTCGGCGTTGACGAGTCCGTCGAGCCCCTTGGGCCACTGGGCGACCGTCAGGGCCTCCGAGCCGTCGCCGGCGGCGATGCTCCCGAGTCCTCTGGCGGGGGCCAGTTCGTTGAGTTTTTGGTAGATGCCCTCTGTGATGAATGGCACAAACGGATGCAGCAATCGCAGAGTGCGGTCCAGGACGAACGCCAGAACGTTCTGGGCAATGGGCCGGCGGGTCTCGTCGCGCATGCTGAACTTGACCCACTCGAGATACCAGTCACAGAAATCGTTCCAGAAGAAACGATAGAGCAGCGCCAGCGGCTCGCTGAACTTGAAGGCCTCCAGGGCGGCGGTGGCCTCCGCCTCCGTGGCGGCCAGGCGAGACAGGATCCATCGGCTGATAACGTCCAGGTCGTCGGTATCGAACTGGGTCGGCTCGAATCCGTCGAGGTTCATCATCGCAAAACGCGAGGCGTTCCAGAGCTTGTTGCAGAAGTTGCGGCCGACGTCGAACTTGGGCGAAGTGTTGACCTGTCTTCCATCCGGCAGCGTCATCGGCGCCACGGGCATGCGGATGTCCTGCGTGTCGGTGGTCATGCTGGCCAGGGTGAACCGCATCGCGTCGGCGCCGTGGCTGTCGATGGCGACGAGCGGGTCGATTCCATTGCCCAGACTCTTGGACATCTTGCGTCCTTCGCCGTCCTGGATCATCGCGTGGATGTACACGTCGCGGAAGGGAATGTCGCCGGCGCAGTACTGGCCCATCATCACCATGCGCGAGACCCACAGCGTAATGATCTCTCTCGCGGTGCACAGGACGTCGCCCGGATAGAAGGCCTTCATCTCCGGCGTCTCGTCCGGCCAGCCCAGCGTGCTGAACGGCCACAACGCCGAGCTGAACCACGTATCCAGCACGTCGCTGTCACGACTCCAGCCCTCGACTTCGAGCCTCGATTCGACATCCTCATGGCCTGGTGCGACGCAGACAAACGTGACAGGCCCCTCGTCGGATTGCCCTGCAACCGAGAAGACGCTGTCGGCAAGACCGTTGGGAAGCGCGACATCGTCGCCGGGCTTTGACCAAACCGGGATGCGGTGGCCCCACCAGAGTTGGCGGCTGATCGGCCAGTCGCGGAGGTTCTCCAGCCACGTCTGATACGTTTTGCCATAGCGTTCCGGGATGAAGCGGAGGCGCCCGTCGAGCAGGGGCTTGAGCGCCAGGCCCGCCAAGGAGTTGACGGAGACGTCGGTCCCTTCGATCAGGCTATCGCCGAACCTGGCGGCCAGATGCTCGATCGGCTTCTTGACCGCGATGTACCACTGGTCGGACAGATACGGTTCGATGGGCACGTGACTGCGATAGCTGTGGCCCACCTCGTGTGTGTACTCTCGCACGTCTTCCAGCAGGCCCTCCTGGCGGAACCATTCGACGATCGCTTCACGGGCTTCGAACCGGTCCATGCCAAGCAGGTTCTGCGCCTCCGGCTCGGTCGCATCGGCCCAGCCGTGCTTGTCACTGATCGAGCCGTCAGGGGCCATCACATTGATGACATCGAGATTGTGCCGTTGCCCGATGGCCCAGTCGTCGGGATCATGGGCGGGGGTGACCTTGAGGAAGCCCGTCGAGAACCGGGCCTTCTCGTCCTCGCTTTCGGGGTTGGGCAGAACGACGTGCTCGTCGGCGACGATCGGAATGATCCGCCCGACGATGGGCAGCCGAACATGCTTGCCGACCAGGTACTTGGCGCGCGGATCGTTCGGGTTCATCGCGACGGCCGTATCGCCCAGCATCGTCTCCGGTCGCGTCGTCGCCACCGTCAAATACGTCACAGAACACAAGGGCGGGACGCCCTCGCCACGTGGGATTTCCACAGGCTCGACGAGCGGATAGCGCAGATACCAGAAATGGCCGTGGACCGTCTCGTGCTCGACCTCATCGTCAGCCAGAACGGTTTGTGTGGCCGGGTCCCAGTTGACCAGACGCTTGCCGCGATAGATCAGTCCGTCCTTGAAGAGGTTGAAGAAGTTGGCCCGCACGGCCTTGGCGCAGACCTCGTCCATCGTGAACCGCGTGCGCGACCAGTCACAGGAGCACCCCATCGCCTTGAGCTGGCCGATGATGGTTGCCTCGTACTCGTCCTTCCAGGCCTGGACCCTGGCGACGAAATCATCCCGCGCGAAGTCGGTGCGCCGCTTGCCCTCCTCGGCAAGGATACGCTTCTCGACCACGGTCTGCGTGGCGATGCCCGCGTGATCGGTTCCGGGCATCCAGAGCGTCTTGCGCTGCTGCATCCGGCGGAAGCGGATCAGCACGTCTTGCAGGGTGTTGTTCAGGGCGTGGCCCAGGTGCAGGGCGGCCGTGACGTTGGGCGGCGGGATGACGATCGTGTACGTTGCCCCGTCGGCGGTGACGGCCGGATCCGGATGAAAATACGGCGTTGAACCCCAGAGCGCGTTGACCTGTTGTTCGACGGTCTGTGGATCGTAGACTTTGTCCAACTGCTCTGCCATGTGGCTCCCGACTCAAAGACGCGAACAAAAAAATCCGGCAGGCCCACGCCTGCCGGATCTCATGTTATCTTTCAGAGGCCCCGGTGTAAAGGGCCCGATGCCCCCGCCATCCGGCGACGGCCTCGAAGTCTGGGCTAATCCAGATTCATGGTCATGAGGAACTCGGCGTTGCTCCGCGTCTTGGAGAGTCGATTCTTGAGCAGCTCGACCGCCTCGACCGGGTTCAGGTCGCTCAGGACCCTCCGCAGGCGATAAACGAGTTCCAGCTCTTTTGGATCGAGCAGCAACTCTTCCCGTCGCGTCCCGCTGCGGCTGATGTCGATGGCCGGGTAGACCCGTCGGTCGACCAGGCGTCGATCCAGGTGCAGTTCCATGTTGCCGGTGGCCTTGAATTCCTCGAAGATCACCTCGTCCATCTTGGAGCCGGTGTCGATCAGGGCGGTGGCGAAGATGCTCAGCGAGCCGCCTTCCTCAACGTTACGGGCGGCGCCGAAGAACTTCTTGGGCATCTGCATGGCGCCGGCGTCCACACCGCCGGTCAGGATGCGGCCGGAGTGCGGCGTTTCGTTATTGTACGCACGGGCCAGACGCGTGATCGAATCGAGCAGGATGACCACATCCTGGCCATACTCGACGAGTCGTTTGGCCTTTTCGATCACGATCTCGGCCACCTGGCAGTGGCGCGACGCCGGCTCGTCAAAGGTCGAACTGATGACCTCGACGTCCGGGGCGGTCTTTCGAGCCATCTCGGTGACTTCTTCCGGGCGCTCGTCGATCAGCAGGACGATGAGCTTGGCTTCCGGGTGGTTCTGCGTGATGGCGTTGGCCATCTTCTGGAGCAGAATCGTCTTGCCGGTACGGGGCGGGGCGACGATCAGGCCGCGCTGGCCCTTGCCCACTGGAGTGACGATGTCGATGATTCGCATGCTCAGCTCGTCCGTCCCGGTCTCCAGGATCAGGCGGTCTTCGGGGTGCAGCGGCGTCAGGTCGCTGAACACAACCTTGTCGGCGAGCAGGTCGGGGTTCTCGAAATTGATCGCTTCGACGCGCAGCAGGGCAAAGTACTTCTCTGAGTCCTTTGGGGGTCGTATTTGTCCTGATACGACATTGCCGGTCCGCAAGCCGAATCGGCGAATCTGTGACGGCGAAACGTAGATGTCATCGGAGGACGACAGGTAGTTATAGCTCGGGTTGCGCAGGAAGCCGTAACCGTCCGGCAGGACCTCGAGGACGCCCTCGCCGTACATCAGACCGGTCTGGCGAATCCGTTCCTTGAGGATGCGGAAGATCAGATCCTGCTTCTTCAGGGCGCTGTATTCGGTGATCCCCTCGTTCTTGGCGATCTCGTGTAGATCGGCCACGGTGAGCTTCTGGAGGTCCGTCAGGTAGAGGTTGCCCTTCTTGATCCGTTCATACTTGGCGTGCGTCGATTCCTCATCGAGCAGCTCGGCTCCCTCGCTGGACACGGTCCCCTCGGCGGTCGCCGTCGCCGCAGAGGCCGCCTCCATGTCTTCCGCCTGCACCGCCGCCACATCCTGATTGGGCGCCGGCTTCTTCTTTGTCTTCCGTTTTTTGGTCATTTTGGCCTTGGCCATGACTGCTCCTTTTGCACACACGCGTTTTGCGGTTACCCAAACCCCGGGTTGTGCAGGTGGGAACCTGTCCCCACAGATGCGGGCAACACCCCTCTTGTCAATGTGGACGACCTTCTCTCTCGTGGTTCTACGGGATGGGAGCCAAGAAACGGGTGATCTCGTGCCTGCCGCTCAAGGGGACAACACCAACACACGCACTCCTTGAACGAACCACGCCAACTCTTTTTAAGTCATCTCAGAGAAGATAAATTCGACTTGCCTGACTAGTGCCGAGAAGTCAGAGTTGTTGTCTATAGTATTATCGGCAAGGGCCGCTTTGGTGTCCAGAGAAATCTGAAAATTTTCGCGAATTTCGACCGTCCGTTCGTCCATGGATCGACCCCGCCGAGCCCGCTCCATCCGGACGGCGCGGTCGCAGCGGACGAACACGATCCGGTCGCATCGGTCGGCCCAGCCCACCTCGATGAGCAGGGGCATATCGAGCACCACCGCCTTGACGGCCGGGTCCTGCCGGTATTGGGCGATCAACGCTTCGGCCCGTCGAAGCACGAACGGATGGACGATTCGGTTCAAGGCGGCGAGATCGGCCGCGCCGGCAAACACGACCTCCGCCAAGGCCCGGCGGTCGATCTGTCCGGCGTCGCCCAGGATGCCAGGGCCGAATCGTGCGACGATGGCATCGCGGATGGCCGGCATATCGAGAGCTTCGCGGGCAAGGGCGTCGGCATCCACGACGGCCGCACCGAGCCGGCCGAATGCCGCGGCCACAGCGCTCTTGCCGGAGGCGATGCCCCCAATGATCCCGATCACCGGCTTGTTTCTTGTACGCTCCACCTCGGTCATATGGATATGCGCCGTGTCGTCACAACAGCATGTCGGGAATCACCATTCGGCCTCTCATGCGAAAGCCTCACGGACGTTTCGCCTTGCTCTGCATGGCACGGATCTGAGCGTCCGGGACGTTTGTGCCAAGCTGTCTGGCCGTGTTCAGGTGGCTCCATGCAAGGTCATACTGCTGAAGCATATAGAGACTGCAAGCCAGTCCGTAATGAGCGTCGCCAAACTTGGGATCGAGGGTGACGGCCTGGCGGTACGCCTGGGCGGCCTGGACGTAATCGTTCTTGTTGGAGTAGGCTGCTCCAAGATTGTGTTGGATCGAGGCATCGTTCGGCCGGACGGCAATGGCCCGCTGGTAGTAGCTGATGGCCGAATCATAGTCGCCCTGGCCGAAGTGCGTATTGCCGAGATTCACCAGTGCCATCAACATGTTTGGCTGAACCTTCAGCGCCGACTCATATGCCGTGACAACCTCTGCGAGCTGATGGGTTTTCTGATATGTCAGAGCAAGGCCGCAGTAGGCCTCCGCATAATCGGGCTTGATCGCCAGGGCTCGGCGAAACGATGCAATCGATTTCTCCATGTCATCCATGCGACCGTACAGGTCCCCCAGTTGTGCGTGGATCGTCGGGTTCTCCGGGTCCATCGCAACGGCCCGCTGGCAATAGGGCAATGCCGAAGTGAAGTCCTGTTGATCGACATATGCATTGGTCAGATCGACCAGCGCCCCGAGCATGTTCGGATTCAGCGACAGAGCATCCTTGTAGGCTCGTATCTCGTTTGCTCTCTGACCGAGTTGGCGGTAGCACTGCGCCAGTCTGTAGCGATTCTCCGCCGAGCTTTGGTCAAGGCCGAGGGCTGTCTGGTACTCCGAGAGGGCATCGCGATAGTTGCCCGCTCGATAATACAAGTCGCCGAGTTGGCTGCGGACATCGGCGTTTTGCGGCGCGATGCGTACGGCTTGCTTCAACTCATGCGCCGCTTCGAGGTGTTTCTCGATGCGGGCGTAAACCAGAGCCAGCCCGCGGTGGGCGTCGACGAGGTTCGGGTCGAGCGCAAGTGCCTGGCGGTAGGAGGAAACCGCGTAGTCCAGACGGTCGAACTCGACGTATCCGTTTGCCAGATTGTGGTAGGCCTTGGCGTCGTTGGGGTTGAGATCAAGAGCCGCCTGATACTGACGCAGCGCATCCTCGGTTCGGCCCCTCTGCAGATAGACGTTTCCCAGGTTGGCGCGCGATTCCGACAACGTGGGGTTGATCGCTACGGCGCGTTCGAGAGCGAGCATGGCGGTCTCTGTGTCCCCGATATCGTTGTAGACGGTCCCCAGGTTGTTGAAGAAGCAGCCGAGGGTCTGCTGCTTGGTCAGATTCTTCATATAGATGGTCGGGACGCGGTTGTTGGGGACCTTGAACTTCTCGATGTAGTGCTGGTCGGGGGGCGTGGCGCCGCCGCTGGTCGTCTCGATGTTGAATTGGGTTCGGCCATCATCAAACCGGATGAAGAAGTGTCCCGGAACGACCACGCCGTAGACCTTCAGCCCCAGACGCTCGGCCACGGACAGGTAGAGCACCGACAGGCTCAGGCAATAGCCTTGTCGTCGGTCCATGACCGAGTGCAGGAACAGGTCGTTCGGGTCGTCGGCATGGGGGATGGCCTTGAAGCCAAGCTCGTTGAACAGGTAGTCGTTGATGATCGGAATGGCGCGATAGTTGACCCCAAGACGCTGCTGTCGAAGCCGACTGCGAATCTCATGGGCCATGGCGTCGAGCTGTTCGATATACCGGCGGCCATGAACGAAATCGCTCCAGTACTCCGACGCGATTAGCGCGGCCGTCGCCAGGTCCATCTCGTCGTCCTGGAGACGCAGGACCTCGTCGAGCGACCGCACGTAGAGCCCCGCCTTGCCGGCATTGGCCAGACGTGCTCCCTGTGCGAAAGCGGCGGTCTGGGCCACCGTCAGCAGAACAGCCGCGATCAAAACGATCTTCTTCATTGGCCTTTCTCGGTTGCCTGCGCCGAAGAGGCGATACCCCATAGTCCGCGAGACGCCTGAACCGGCGACGTGCCTCTGGCGCTCGCTAAGTGTATGCTAATACGTTCCTTATCGGCCGGGGGTTCTCCTGTCTTGCGTGTTTCATCGTCCTCGGAGACATCGCTTTGCCGATCAATTGCGCTTGTATAATTGTACCGTTTCGCGTACGCTGCTCCAAACGAATTTGGACTGTCAGGAGGACAATATGGTTTCGCTGCAGCAGACGAACGTGTCGAAGGGGAGTTCTCGGACTGAATCCTGGCCTCCATCATGCTGGGCCGCCCTGGTTCTGACTCTGTCGATTCTGGCGATATTGCTGTCCGGCTGCCGGTGCCCCTGTTCGGGCCCCGACCCGGCGCCCGGATCCTCCGACGAGGCGGACGTAGCGGCGCGGGCCGTTGAAGAGGAGGTGGCCGTCCCAGCGGTGGGAACGCCCGAGGACGCTCCGAAAGGGATTCTCGATCTGGGGCCCGGCGAGCAGGTGCCGCTCTTTGACGGGCAGAGCCTCGGCCAATGGAAGGTGACGGATTTCGGCGGACAGGGTGACGTGTATGTCAAGGACGGCGCCGTCTACCTGGAGATGGGCAGCTACGCCACCGGGATCACCTGGACCGGTCCGGTCATTCGCATGAACTACGAGATCACGCTCGAAGCGATGCGCGTCGAGGGGACCGATTTCTTCTGCGCCCTGACGTTCCCGGTCGCCGACAAGCCGTGCACCCTCGTCCTTGGCGGCTGGGGGGGCACCCTGTGCGGTCTGTCCACGATCGACTACTACGATGCCTCCGAGAACCCGACGACGACCTTCTATTCGTTCAAGAAGCAGACGTGGTACCATGTGCGCCTGCGTGTTGTTCCCGGTCGCATCACGGCATGGCTCGACGGGGAACAACTCGTGGACCTCGACACGACCGACCGGAGGATCGACATCCGGGCCGAGATGGACCTCTGCCAGCCGCTGGGCATTGCCACCTGGGTCACGACCGGTGCGGTCCGCAATATTTACCTGACGAAGCTGCCCGATCCAGTCTTATAAGCGTCCGGCGCCGTCCGATTCGCAGATCGGCATCATGGATCAACCGTCGGGTTGTTCGATCGAGATCACCCCCGGCACGGTGCGCTGTCGGAATAAATCGATTTGCATCCACCGCCTGCTGTGGAACCGCCAGCGGTTCGCCACCCCGACGGCGGCGATGCTGATCGCGGCCAGAGTCCAAGGCCCTGCCGCGCCAAGCGAGGGGAAGATCCAGACCACCAGCGTTCCACCAATGCCGAGGATGCCGATCGCCCCAATTCCCGAACTGATCGCCAGCCATGTTGTGTCGCCGGCGCCGCGAAGGGCGCCGCCGTAGATGATTCTCGCGGCGTGGAACATCTGGTACAGGGCCGCCAGGATCAGGATCTGCGAGCCGATTGCCAGGACCTCAGGGTCTTTCGACCAGAACACCATCAGCGAGTCGCGCAGGAAGAGAAAGCAGGCGCCGACCAGCCCCATGTAGATCAGCCCGATGCGCAGACAACCCTTGGTCTGTCGCATCGCGAGGTCTTTGCGGCCGGCGCCGATGGCCTTGCCCACCGCCGCCGTGAGGGCCGTGGATATGCCGACGATCGGCATTGTAGACAGGTTGGTATAGGACAGCACCGCGCTGGTGGCCGCCATTGCTTCTTTGCCGAATCGCCCGACCAGGGCAAAGAGAACGACGCCCCAGAGAGCGACATTGGTCATGAGCCCGATCCCGGCCGGGACGCCGACGGCAAGAAGCGCGCGCATCGCCGCGAGGTCCGGGCGAAGCGTCCTTCGCGATCCGAATTCCTCGTGGATTGTCCCGCTGAGGAACACCACCAGGTTGATTGATGCGGCGACACCCATCCCGATGAACGTACCCCAGGCGGCCCCTGCAATGCCCATGGCCGGAAGGCCCAGCTTGCCGAAGATCAGCACATAGTTGGCGAACACATTGGCTATCTGCCCGCATACAGACGAGCACATGATGATAACGGGACGGTGGATGCCCATGAAGAAGTGGTTGCTCGCCCAGTTGACGATCGCAACGAAATTGGCCAGCAGCATGATCCGAAGATAGACAACCTCCATCGGAACCACGGCGGATGGTTGCCCCAACAGCACAAAAATCGAATGGGCGCTCGGCCACATGATGGCCAGGACGAGCGTGCAGTAGGCCGTAGCCATGTACAGTGCCTGCCAGAAGTAACGGGAGCAGTCGATCTTCTCCCCGCGTCCGAGGCTCTGGCTGACAAAGGTGTTCAGGCTCGTCAGGACGCCCATGGCGAAGCCGCCCGGAAGAAAGCTGACAAATCCGGCCGGCAGGACGGCGGCGAGCGCATCGGTCCCCAGACGCGAGACCATGAAGCGGTCCACGAACTGCATAACGGTCAGAGAGATCGTCGAGACGACCATCGGACCGGCCAACTTGAACATGTAGGCCAGCGATGTCTCGTAATCAGGCGGCCCCGTGCGATCTGGCTGTGGGCGTGCCGTCATCGACTTCCCTGGGCACTGAAGCCGAGCTTCTCCAGGCACATTTGCGCGGAGATCCCTTCGATTCGCACGTGTTTGACCGGACTGGTCTGTCCGGCGACGATGGCGATTGCATTCTTCCGGACGCCGAGTTGCCGGGCCAGGAAGGCAACCAGGCATTCATTGGCCTTGCCTTTCTCCGGGGGCGCTGCCACCTTGATCTTGACCATATGATCGAGGGTGCCGGCCAACGCCGTCTTGCTGCTGCCGGGTACGATCTTGGCAGCCAGCACAACGCCTCGCTCGTCTTCTTGGATTTCCAGTTCAGACATAGTTGTAGACAGTAGCGTCGCTGGACTCGTCCGACGCGACAACTTGCCGGCCGGAAGGTTGCCGAGCCGGCCTGCGGGTCTATTCGACGTTTTCCCTGAGGTTCGTGCCAATCGCCGACTGCACGTACTTCTCGATTTGCTCGGCCAGTTCGCCCAGTATGGGCAGTTGGAAGTCCTCGTAGAAATGCGGGACGAATTCGCCGTTGAGGGCCTTCTTGAAGATGCGCACACGGATCAATGAGGGCTGTGTCGAGCCCCGGCTGAAGTCGCTGTCCTTGTGCTCCGTTAACTCAACCCGCCAGTCCTCGCTGATAAAGACTAAGCATCTGCCTGTGAAGATAGCGGTCGGGAAGTAATCGCACAGCAGTCGTAACGTTTCCATGATCGGCTCTTTGGTTGTTCATTGGTCTTACAGGTCCAATAGGACCTGTTATTTCTTCGGCGGCTCGAACGGCGACACATCCCCGCACAGAACCTGGCTGCACTTCTTCCAAGCCTGCATCGACCGCGTAAGGTTATCGCGGGCGTTGCCGCCGATGCCGTAGGCCTGTAGCCCGATGGGACCAGTATAACCGGCGTCGGCCAGCGTTTTCAAGAAGGCCGTCATATCAAATGTGCCCTTGTCGAGCGTCTGAATCAAAGTGCTCCAGTCTCGCCCGTCGGAATCAGCGCCGTTGATCGAAACGGCGAGGAGCCGTGGCATGGCCTGTGTCAGGAGCCTCTCGGCACTCGTCTCCGGACTGACCCTGAGCCAATGGCACAGATTGAACGTAACACCAACGTTCGGCCGGTTCACTCTGTCAGCGATACGCACGGCGTCCTCAATGCGTTCGAGCCAGAAGGCGTGATGGGGATAGAGGGCGATGCGCCCCCCGTGTCGCGCCGCCCGGTCCGATAGCTCGCGGAGGATCGCGACCGCACGCTCATCCCCTCCCGTGGATGATGGTGGGTGCTGCCGGCTTTGTAAGAACAACCAGAGGATTGTGTTGCGTCCGTCCAGCGTCTCGATGGCGTTCTTCAGGGCGGGGCTGTAAGGCTCCTGGCCCGGATCGATATCGACACCCGCATAGACCGTAAACAGCCGCAGATTGCGCTTGTCCAGTTCACCGAGCAGCTCAGTCAGAGATGGGCACTGGTCGAGCCCTACGCTGATGCCGGCATAGCCAAGTTCCGCGAGCAATTCGGCCTGGGCTTGCGGCGTCTCGTGCCTGGCGTCTATGACGCCATTGTCCAGTACGAAGAATGGATTGGCCCCGGCCGGCGCCATGCGGATGGCGCGGTATGCGACCGGACCGTGGTCACCCTGCAACATCAGCGGACCCAGCGGCTTCTCATCGTCAAAGGCCGTCGCCCGCGTCGGCCCGCTCACCTCTACGTCCTCGTGGATGACGACGCCGTTGTGGACGATCCTCTCGAAGCGGGCGTTGGCGATTTTGCGTCCGCTGGCGTCGAATCGCGGCGCGCGGAAGACCACGTCGAGGCTCTGCCATTGCCCTGGCGCCCGTGAGGCGTTGACACGGGGCGAATGTCCCTCGAACCCTGGCGGCGTGCGGCTCTGGTCCCATCGCTCGTAGATTCCGCCGCACTCGATGCCCGGGTACTCGGACTTCTTCCGCCAGCTATCGAAGACCTGCACCTCGTAGCGGCCCATGAAATAGACGCCGGAATTGGAGTCCTTGGCCACCATGAACTCGAGGTGCGCGCTGACGTCGCCGAAGTGCTGTTTGCTGATCAGGTGCTTTGTCCGTCCGGTCGGGCCGTTGAGGACCGCGCCCGTGCCCGGTTCGCCCGTCAACCGCTTCGGATCGTCCGGGCTCAGGTGCGCATCCGCGATGCTCTCCCATTGCCCTGTGTCGCCGGCCCAGGCGGCCAGATCCGGCCCGGTCAGCTCGAGCGCATGACAGTCGCTACAAGTGACCGCCGGCACATTGCCTGCGATCATGGCTGGAAGCAGAATAGCGATCATTGTGCGGGTTTTCATGGCGAAGTCCTTGTCCCCGTGCCCGCTCAGAGGAGGTCCCACGGGCTACGGGCGGCGCGAGCGAGCATGCGATTGGCTTCGTCGTCGCTGACGAAGCATTCCTCTTGCGGATTCCAGCGGAGCTTGCGGCCCAGGCGCATCGCAATGTTTCCGATATGGGCGATCGTGAAGCAACGCTGTCCGATTTCCGGCGGGAAGTAGCACGCCTGACGCGATTTGACGCAGTCCAGGAAATTGCGATGTTCGCCTTGCGGGCACGTATACAGATGGATCTCCTCGGGCCCGATGACGGAATCGAGAATGGCAGGCCGGCTCGCTTCGAGCTTGCCGCGCCAGCCCCGGTTGCCGACCCAGCCTTCGCTGCCCTCGAATCGCAGGCTGGGCTCTCCCGAGTCGACGAAGAGCTTGACGCCGTCGGCATAGGTATACTGGAGATGATACTCGCGCGCGGTGTCGTAGAGTCCGCCCTTGCAGAAGATGCCCTGGCCCTCGACCTCGACCGGTCCGGTGTGCTCGGTGTCGTTGCCCCACTGGGCGCCGTCGAGCAGGTGCGCGCCCCAGTCGGTGAGCATGCCGCCGGAGTAATCGAAGATCCAGCGGAAATTCCAGTGGCAGCGGTCCTTGGTGTACGGGGCCCAAGGGGCCGGACCGAGCCACATGTCATATTCGAAGCCCTCGGGCACGGGCATCGGCTCGGGGTTGCCCGGCGTATCGGGCCCGACCGGCAGCTCCACCTTGATCGTATGGACATTGCCGATCCGTCCGTTGCGAACCAACTCGCACATGCGGTGGTAGACGTCCACCGCCCGATCCTCGGTGGACCACTGGAACACCCGCCCGTAGCGATCCATGATCTCGACGAGCCTGCGGCCTTCTTCGACAGTCAAAGTCGGCTTCTCGCATTGAACGTCCTTGCCCGCCTTGGCGGCAGCGATGGAGATCGGCACGTGCCAGTGGTCTGGCGTCGAGATCATCACCGCGTCGATGTCCGGACGGGCCACAATCTCTCGCCAGTCCTGTGTCGTCATGCAGCCGGTATTGCCGTATCTGGCGTTGACCAGGTCGCGGGCCTTGTGCAGGTTGACCGGATCGACGTCGCACACCGCCACCGCCTGCGCATCGGGCTGGGCCAGATAACTCTTGAGGTTCATATTGATGCCGTGATCGCCCGTCCCGATGAAGCCCACTGTGATGCGTTCGCTGGCTGCGGCAGCGCCCGCCTTGCCCAGCGCCGAAGAGGGAACGAAGTAAGGTATCGCCGCGCTGCTCACAGCAAAGGCTGTTTGCTTCAGGAACGCTCGCCGCCCAATCCTGTAATTCATCGAGATCCTCCCAATGGCTTGTTCGTAGTGTGCCCGTGAGGGCATATCAAGAAACGCCTTACGGCGTCACTACGAACCCATCAAAATGACAGCAGCATCTGCCAGATATACATGTTGCCCAAAGCGTCAACGTCCTCCCAGACCTTCTGCAACAGGGCCTTGTCGCCCGTGATCTCGGGCAGGTCCTTGGCGCGCTGTTCCCACGGGAAGCACACGCCGGGCTTGACCCGAGGCGTCGGCCGGCCGGCCAGACCAGCGACCTTCTTACGCGATTCGACCGAGGAGGGCAGATCGCACGGGGGCGTCGCGACCGGCGCCTTGTACGTGCCGGAGCCGTAGACGCCATGCTCGCGGCAGACCTGGGTCATCGTCTTCATGTTCTCGACGCTCGTGTCGTTCTGCATGATCGCGCCGGCGTCGAGGATATAGCCGCCGTCTTGGGCAACCTCCTTGATGACGCGCAGGACGAACTGCTTGACCTCATCGGGTGTGCCCCAGCTCAGCAGCATGTTCGGGACCCCGCCGCTGATCGCGAACCTGTCGTGCAGTTTGCGATGGACCTCGAAGATGTCGTCCTGGTCGCAGTGGAAGACGATGCTGCGCTCGGGCAGCTCGCGGAAGGTATCGAAGTGGTGACGCCACTTGCCTTCGGCGTAAAAGAGCGTCTGGTGGCCGTTCTTCCAGAATTCCTCGATGCAGGGTTTGAGCGTGGGCCAGTAGTGCGAGTCGAACTGCTGGGGCGTAACGAATGGCACACAGCCCCGGTGCATCCAGAAGCCGATGGGCACCTGCTTGTTCGGATCGGCAGTGCTCAGTCCGACGTTGACCAGGTGTGGGATCAGCGCCTCGGCGGCCTTCAGTACCTTGTCCGGCTGCTTGTGCATGTCCATCGTCAGACCGATGTAGCCGCGCATCTTGTCGGCGATGATATCAAACGGTGCTTTGAAGATGCCTGAGATCGCGCCCGCCGTGCCACACTCGCTGCGAAGCCGCCCGGCTTGTGGCCCGAACGCGTAGAAGTACTGCATCATCGCCATCGCGCTCTTGGTCAGCGCGATGTTGTTGCGATAGGTCGAGGGCTCGCCGATCTTGCTGACTTCGGTCGAAACGCGCGGCAACCATCGATTGTAGAGGAATGCCGTCGGGTCGTCGATCAGCTCGTCGTATTCATCCTCCCGCATGAACGCCTGCTCTTCGGGCGGCTCGATGTAGTTGAAGCCCGTATTGGCGGGGATGCCGATCCCCGGGATGCCGTAGTATCGCAGACCTGCCGCCTGGGCCAGGCCCGTCCAGACGTACACCATATTCGCGACGACCGCGTCCCAGTCGAAATCCTTGGCGCACTGCACCGCCGCTTCAAAGGCCTTGGTGTAGTCGTGGGCCACGTCCTGGCACGTCATCCCGGCGTATTTCGCGACGAACTCGGCCACGAACGGCCGAATCGGAATCATGTCCGGCTTCTCATTCCGCATCGCCGTCACATACCGGTTCAGTCGCTGATGATAGAGCTGCTCCATATCCTGCGGCATCGCACTATCCCCTTCAGATTCCTGATGTCGTTTTGCCCGTTGCAAACGGACCTTCTGTTGTGGGCAGGATCACCCACAAATCGTCAGTCACAGTGCCGAAATCCATCGGCCCGCGCGACCCTCACAACTTACTCCAAATCGCCCCCAACATCAACGCCGAATAATCGTCCCCTCGCATGCGTGTCTGTGCAGATTTCACGCCAAGCCCTATTCGGGCGTGGAGAGTCGTGTGCGGTAGGATATCTTCACACGCACTCGCGTGCCGCTTTTCCTGATCGGCCGATTGTTCTTTGCAGGCACAGATGCTATCATCCTTCGATTGCATGAAGGAGACATCGATGTGGCGAATGCGTCAGAAGGATGTTCCGGGCCGAGTGCCTGTTGTGCCGGCGGTTGGCAAGTCTGTCGCCGGCAATGCTGCTATCACAGATCGACCCAGGTGGTATTGTCATGGTAGATGAGGCCTCTGCACCCCGCGATCCAAAGTCCGGAAGGTTCGGCACGTTTGGCGGAGTCTTTACGCCGAGTCTGCTGACGATCCTCGGCGTAATCATGTTCCTGCGTTTCTCCACGGTCGTGGGGCAGGCGGGCCTTTGGAACACCCTGTTGATTCTCGCCGGTGCCAAGGCCATCTCGCTGGTCACGGGTCTGTCCATCGCATCCATTGCGACCAATATGCGCGTCAAGGGCGGCGGCGCCTACTACCTCATCAGCCGCAGCCTGGGTGTGGAGTTCGGTGGAGTCATCGCGGTCTTCTTCTACATTGCCCAGGCCGTCGCCGTCACCATGTACATCGTTGGTTTTACCGAAGCCCTCTTCTCCGCCTTTCCGCGCATTCCGCTGCCTTTTCGTGACATCGCCACGTTCACCAATCTGATCGTCTTCGTTTGTGTGTATATCGGCGCCGGATGGACGATTCGTCTCCAATATGGGATTCTCGCTGTTCTTCTGCTGTCTGTCGTATCGTTTCTCGTCGGTGGCATCCTCGGGTTCTCGCCGGAGATCCTTCGAGCCAATCTTGCGCCGGAATGGACACCTGCGTATTCGTTCTTCACGGTCTTCGCGCTCTTCTTTCCGGCGGTCACCGGCATCATGGCCGGAGTCAATATGTCGGGCGATCTGAGGGACGCCAGTCGGTCCATACCCAGGGGTACGTTCGCCAGTGTCGGTGTCGCCACGCTGATCTATCTTGTCATCGCCTTCCTGCTGGCGGCGAGCGTGTCGCGGGCCGAACTGCTCGGTGATGGCTTTGTGATGAAGGAGCATGCCTTCATCCCGGCCCTGATCTATGCCGGTGTCATCTCTGCGACGCTTTCCTCGGCCCTCGGCAGCATGATGGGTGCCCCCCGGATTCTGCAGGCATTCGCTCGCGACAAAGTCTTCCGACCTCTCCGCTGGTTCGGCCGGGGCAGCCAGTGTCGCGACGAACCTCGGCGCGCCATTGTCCTGACGTTCCTCATCGCTCAGGTCGGTATTCTCGCCGGCGATCTCGACACCGTCGCACCTGTCATCACGATGTTCTTTCTAATGACCTACGGGACCGTGAACCTGGCCTGTTTCTATGAGGGCCGCTCGAACAATCCAAGCTTTCGGCCCACCTTCCGGCTGAACCACTGGTCGGTCGCCCTTTTCGGTGCGATCGGATGCCTGGGAGTGATGTTTCTGATCAATGCCGTCTGGGCCGCCGTGTCGATTGTTCTTGCCGGCACGCTCTACTTCTTCATCGCACGCAGCGAAGTCCAGGTGAAGTGGGGCGACGTAGACAGCGGACTGGCCTACCAGCGCGCTCGTAAGGCGCTTCTGCGACTGGAGCGGGAGCGCTACCATCCGAAGAATTGGCGTCCATCCGTTCTCGTCCTCGCCGGCGGAGCCAAGAACCGTCTGCACCTCTGTGAATACGCCTCGTGGTTCACGACCGACCGGGGCATCGTCTCCATCGCGCAGGTCATTCGCGGGGAACTCGAGGATCTTCTCGACCGCCGCCGGGAGGCGGAGAACATCCTCCGCAAGTCGATCCTCGAAGCGGACATCCCCGCCTTTCCCGTGGTCGTGGTCGAGGAAGATATCCATGCCGCCATCAAGGCGCTGCTGCAATGCCACGGCATCGGCGGAATGCGTCCGAACACCGTGATGCTCGGCTGGAGCGAGGACCCGGAAAATCTCGGAGTCTTCTCAGAGACCCTCGCCATCACGAAGCGAATGAAACGCAGCCTGATCATCATCGCCTGCCAGCAGGAGCAGGAGAAGACCTATATTCCGGACGGCGCTATCAACGTGTGGTGGACCTCGCAGAAGAACGGCGCTCTGATGCTGTTGCTCGCCTATCTGCTGACGCGAAACAACGAATGGCGCGATCGCCCGCTGCGCATCATTCGGCCCGTTGCGCCAAAGGCTGATATCCAGAATATAGAGAAAGAGATGGGTGAACAGCTTTCTCTGGCCCGCATCGAAGCCGAGCTTGTCATCGTGCCGACCGAAACCGCCCTTGACGCTGTCCGCATCGCAATGCAACCGTCGGCCGTGCTCTTCGTTGGGTTCGAACTGCCCGACGAAGATTCCGATCCCTTCATTCCCCAGTTTCAGCCGATTGTCGATCTCCCCGGCGACGTAATTCTCGTCTACAACGCCGGCGACGTCTCCCTGGACGCATGACATGGTGGTCATCTGCAGTGGTTATGCTGCCTGTTCTTCAGCGATTCGGACCGTGGCATTGCATCTGACCTCACCTGCCTGAAATGCCTTCAGCAACCGTGAGGATTTGGGGGTTGTGGCCGGGGCGGTCGAGTTTGAGTTTGATCGCGCCGATGGTCTGGAGGTCTTTGGATTGGAGCGTCGTCGTGTCGTCGGTGGGCAGCAGGGCGGTGAGCTGGCCGGCAGCGGAACTGGCGGTGAAGAGATAGCCGCCGGGGATGGCCTGGAAGCCGGAGGTGCCCATGTATCCTTCGGCTGTCCTGTACGGGCGGTAGACGGTGATGAACTCCATGTCCTTCGCCTTCTGTGTCGTCCGGGCCGTCAGGTGCCACTCGCGCAGCGTGATCCTCGGACGCGGGTTGGGGTCGTATTCGTTGGTCTGTTCGAACGCCAGCGGGCTGCGGCAGTGCATGCTGATCGCGCAGCCGACGTTTCCGTGCTTGACGGTGACCATGCTTCCGCCGCCGATGTCGAATTCGTTGACGGCGTGGAGCCAGTACTCGAACGTCGAAGGCTCGCTCGTTCTCAAACGGTCGTAGACGACGATCAGGTCCGGCTTGACGAAGAGGATCGCGCGTTTGAACGACTCCACGCCCGCTTCAGACTCGTAGGCGTCGCCGGCGTCACCCACGACAACATCGATGGTTGGTGTTGTCTCAAACGCGGTGATCCGCCCCTGGGCGGTGGGGGTGTGCTTGCGCTGGCCCCGAGCGTTTACAGTGATACAGTTGGTCGAGCGCGTGCTCCACATCCAGTTCTGATGATGGTCGCTGCCATAGATGTCGCGGTAGCCCGAACGGATCAGCAGCCGCTGGCCATAGGCCCACAGCAGGAACGAGTTGTTCGCCTCGTAGCCGTGCGACTGTGTGCCGAACGGGCTGGACTTGAAGACCACCTGGACGCTCTCGGCGGCATCGGTGAGGTCGGTGTTGAGATAGGCCTGACCGGTGCCTGCGAACAGCCGCGAAGTCGGCAGGTCGTCGGGGGCCTCGGGTTGCACCGCAGGCAGCATGCCTCGGACAAAGCCGATATAACCTCCCGCCGAATCGGGCCCGCCGACTTGTTCGACGTACCATTGCCAGTGCGGGTTCTGGGCCTGCGCAGCCAGGACGGTCATCAGTTGCCGGTTCTGTGCGGCCGTGCGTCGGGCCGTCAGATCGCCGAAACCGCCGCCGACCTTGCCCGGCGGCACTCGCTGCAGGCGGTTGCATCCATTGGCAACACCGACGCTATCGTGCCGTGGGTGGATGGCTGTGACGTCGAGGCAGGCCTTGGGGCGATCTCGATCGCCGGGCCGGCGCTCTGCGAGATGGATGGTGGGCTGCTGCGCATCACGATTCCCCCGCCACGCCCGGCACCGCCAGACTGGGCAGGCGTGCCCGGCGACTTCGTCCGGCTTCGGCATATCACGTCACTGCTTGGAGGCGATGTGGGCCGGCGGCTGGCGGTCGGAGAGATGGTGAAGTCGGCTGAACTCTCGCCTGCACTCCGCGCACACATCGAGGCCCTCATCTGTGAGTGCGTCGATGGCGCTGACTTCCTCTCCAACTGCCTCAGTGCACTGCAGGCCGGAAGGACACAGCTTCGATTTGAGCCCAGTATCTCATTCGAGTCCTTCGCGGCCGACGGCGAAGAACGCCAGTGACAGCACCGCGACCGGCCCGACGGTCAGGGCCTTCTCCATGCCGGATTTGAGGTCACCGGAGATGGATCGGGACGCCCCGCGCATCCACAGCACCATCGCGGTGACGATGACCACGGCGATCAGTGAGGCGATACCGGCGGCGATCTCGGCGGCGAGACCGTCGAGGGT
>ENA-UOUL01001934-UOUL01001934.1-bioreactor-metagenome-genome-assembly--contig:-NODE-1934-length-26397-cov-5.377774_pt1 | contig 26397 bp, 19 predicted proteins | sample MGYA00249838_ERZ747220 | MGnify/ENA primary metagenome ERZ747220 (study PRJEB28778, sample SAMN05720191) | bioreactor metagenome | isolation source: Anaerobic biogas reactor | place: USA:Washington...
AGTGGAAAGAGCTGGCGCCGCGCGACGTGGTGGCCCGCAGCATCCATCGCGAGATGCTGCGCACCGGCGCCTCCTACGTCTATCTCGACATCGCCTCAGTCATGCCGGCGGACAAGATCCGCGAGCGCTTTCCCACCATCTGCCAGAGCTGTGCCGAGTACGGCGCCGATCCGGCAAAGGAGCCGATCCCCGTGGTGCCCGCCGCGCACTATTTCTGCGGAGGCGTCTGGGTGGACGAATGGGGGCGCACCGATCTCCAGCGGCTCTATGCCATCGGCGAGGTGTCGTGCACCGGCGTGCACGGCGCCAACCGCCTGGGCAGCGCCTCGCTGCTCGAGGGGCTGGTGTGGGGCTATCGCGCGGCGGGGCACATCCTCGACAACCTCGATGCCTGGCGCCTCGTGCCCGCCGACACCATCCCCGGCTGGCAGTCGACCCCCTCCAGCCATGCGGCGGACCCCGCGCTGGTGGAGCACGATATGGCCACCATCAAGCATTCCATGTGGTACTATGTGGGGCTGGTGCGCAGTCGCCGGCGCCTCGAGCGCGCCCTGCGCGACCTGAACAACCTGCGCCAGGACATCGACGCCTTTTACCACGCCGTGCGCCTCGACCCCGCCATCATCGAGCTGCGCAACGCCGCCCAAGCGGCCATCGTCGTCGCCCGCGCCGCCTGGGAGAACCGCGAAAGCCACGGCTGCCACTATCGCGAGGACTGACCCGGCTCGCCCCTCACCTGTATCCTCTCCCCGAGTACGGGGAGAGGACCGACCCGCCGCGGCGATCCAGCTCCCTCTGCCAGAACTCGGGGAGAGGGTCGGTGCGGCGGGTCTGCTCCCTCTCCCTGTACTCGGGGAGAGGGTGGGGGTGAGGGGCCGGTCACTCTCGATCGAGGAGTTGGCTCTTGCGACGTTCCATGCGGCGCTCGCAGATCTCTCTGATCATCTCAAGGACGACATCCAAGCGCACTGAGACGTCCTCGTTCGTCACGCGCACGACCTCGTATCCCGCTTGCGAAAGCCACTCCGTCCGACGGGTGTCGTAGGCCGCCCGCTCGCCGTGCGTGTCGCCATCCACCTCGACCACCAACCTGGCCGCCGAGCAGCAAAAGTCGGCACAGAACGGGCCGATGGGATGCTGGCGGCGGAACTTGAGCCCATTGAGCCTGCGGTCACGGAGGTGTTGCCAGAGGCGTGCTTCAGCGGGTGTGGTGGCCTGTCGGAGCGCACGGGCTCGCCGGGTCGAGTCGTCTGGCATCGGGCTACCTCCTGGTGACAATCGCCCCTCACCCCCACCCTCTCCCCGAGTACAGTGAGAGGGAGCAGGTTTGGCGACCCGCGGGTGACCCTCGCGGTGGGCGGCTAGCGCGATATGAGCGGGAGATGGAGCGTAAAGCCCGGCTGCGGTGGTGGCGGGGGCTGGTACCAGCGGGCATAGCGCAAGTCGTGGGAGATCGCCTCTGCTGGGTGGAGGGAGAGGTCTCCGGTGCCCTCGTCCAGTGGCTCCAGCACGGGGGCGTCCTCGGGGCTCAGGGTGACGGTCATGGTGTAATCGCCCGGCTCGAGCCCCTCGAAGCAGTAGTAGCCGCCGATGGGCTGGGCGGTCAGCGGCTCGGACCAGTCGGCGTGCTGCAGGTGCACCTGGTAGCCCTCGACCGTATCCTCCTCGGGCTCGTGTTCGCCGTTCTCGTTGGTATCGATGTAGGCGAGGCCATAAATGGCGGCCACCTGCCGGGGGATGGAGCAGGCGGGGTTGAGGAATTCCGCGCCAAGAGGGCGCGCGCACGCCACGGGCAGGTAGGTGGGAGGATTCGGGGCGCGCTCCGGCGATCGCTCGGCGTGCGCTGGCCCCGACAGTGACAGGAGCGCGGCGACCGAGGCAATGAGAACCCCGACCGTCGTCAGCCGTACCCTCGCGCCCCCCAACCCCATGAAGCCCTCCGGCGAACGTGCGTGTAGAAGCGATGTGCCGTGGTCAAGAATAGCACAGGAACGTAAGCAACACGTTGCGCGGGGGTAACGAGCAGGTTTCTATCCTGTCGCCCTCCTAACGTTGCGCGGTGACCTCGTCGACGCTTCCGTCCAGGGCAAAACCGGTCAGGAGGCGATTCACTTCGGTGCTGCGCTCCACCTGCAGCGCGTGACCGGCCTCTGGCACTACCACGAGCGTCGCGTCCGGCAGCGCCTCGGACAGTCTCTCGACGTCGCGGGGCGACGTCACGCGATCCTCTTCCGCGGCCATCACCAGCGCCGGCGCCTGCACGCGGGTCAGTCCCGCCGGCAGGTCGCTGTCCTGGGGGGAGCGCGCCATGGCGAGCAGCGCGTCCATCGTGCCGACGATGCGCCCGGGCGCCCGCAACTCGTCCAGGAGGGACGCCGTGGCGAGCGATGGATCGTGGAAGCAGCGGCGCTGGAGCGTCCCCCACAGGGGGCCGCCGGACCCACTCGCCCACGCCGCCACCCGGCCAATGTAGGGGAGCCGCGCCGCGCGGCGCCATGGCGCGACCCGGGCCTCGTCCTCCACCGGCGCCAGCAGGGCCAGTCGCCGGACGAACTGGGGCTGATCGACGGCCACCTGTAGCGCCACCATCGATCCCCAGCCGTGACCCACAATGGTGGCGTCGCGCACGCCTTGCTGGTTCAGCAGTTGGGCCACCACATCCGCGTGGGCGCGCACCGAGTAGGTGGGGGTGGTGTCCCTCGCCGAGTGCCCGAACCCCTTCAGGTCGACGGCCAGCACCCGCATGCCCGCCTTGAGGAGCGCGGGGATGGTGGGCCCCCAGGTCGCCGATCCAGCCACGTCATAGTCGTGCAGGAGCACCACCCAGGGCGCGCCCTCGGAGCCCGCCAACTGGTAGTGGATCGGCTGGCCGTCGATCCAGGCCCAACTCCCCGCCGCCCCGGCCTCCAGGTCGGCGTATTCCCAGGAGCTGCTCACGGCCAGCCCATAGAAGCCGAACAGGATCAGCCCGCAGAGGCCGACCAACAGCAGCGCCAGCGCCAGGTTGCCCAGAAATCGCACCACCGACATGCCATCCACTCCCATTCACGTCGAGCCGGGCGCATTGTAGTGTCCGCGCCCCTACGTGTCAACGCGTGGGGGAGGACGGCTTCTCTGCGTTCTTGCACCGAACCCCGGATCGTACTATGGTACGGCCAGCGCCGCACCACACACCGTAGGAGCCTACCATGCGACACATCCCCTTGGAGCGCGACATCCGCCAGGCCCTCGACGCCGTGCGGATGGTCGACACGCACGAGCACCTGGACGCCGAAGAGGATTTCTGTTCCGCCCCCGCCGATCTGGGCCGGCTGTTCGTTCACTATGCCAACTCGGACCTCGTCTCGGCCGGCTGCCCTCCCGAGGACATCCAGCGCCTGCAGTGCGACGCGAGCCTGGGGCCCCGGGAAAAGTGGCGCCTCATCGCCCCATACTGGGATTACATCCGCGATACGGGATACGGGCGCTGCCTGGAGATCGCACTCCGCGACCTCTATGGCATCGACGGCCTGTGCGAGCAGAACGCCGAGCGTATCTCCGAGTGCATGGCCGCCGCCCGCCAGCCGGGGTACTATCGCGAGGTGTTCGACCGCGCCGGCATCGCCGTGGCGCTGTGGAACCGCCTCGAGCGCTACGGCCCCATCCCCCGCATGTGGACGCCCGAGTATGACCGCGGCCTCTTTGTTCAGGATATTCTCTCACCCTTCCTGGAGTTCAGGGAGCCCGGCTGGAGCACGGGGTGGGGTAGACCCATCCTCTGCCTCGACGACTATCTCGGCGTGATCGAGGAGCGCTTTGCGGCGCACGCGCGGCAGGCCAGTGCCATCAAGTTTGGCGTGGCCTACTCGCGGCCCCTGCGCTTCGAGGACCGCGCCCGCAGCGAGGTCGAGCCCCTCTTCAACCGGCTGTTGAACGCGGGGTGGGAGCGCAACGGCGCCATGCCGACCATGACGGAGCTGCGCGCCATCCAGGACTATCTCGTCCACTTTTCGCTGCAGCAGTGCGCGCGCTATGACCTGGTGGCCAAGTTCCACACCGGATTGCAGGAGGGGAACGGCAACACCATCACGAACTCGCGGGCGTCGCTGCTGGCCAACCTCTTTGCCCGCTACCCGACGGTGCGGTTCGACATCTACCACATCAGCTACCCGTACCACGACGAGCTGGCGGCGCTGGCCAAGAACTTTTCCAACGTGGCGATCGATTTCTGCTGGATGTGGATCATCAGCCCGGCGGCGGGGCGGCGGGCGTTGAGCGACTATCTCGACGCCGTGCCGGCGAACAAGATCCACGGCTTTGGCGGGGATTTCATCTTTATCGAGGGGACCTATGGCCACGCCGTAATGGCCAGGGAGAACATCGCCCGCGTCCTCGCCGACAAGGTGGCCGACGGCGACATGACGTGCGATCGTGCCATCCAGGTGGGCACCTGGCTGCTGCGCGACAACCCCATCAACTGGTTCGGGCTGCGCGAGAAGGTGCCGATGGAGGTGTTGGGAGCGTAGGAGGCGTGCGCTCCGAGTGACAGGTTGCAGGTGACAGGTTACAGGCGGGGGGAGTTGTGGGTTGTGTGTTGCGGGTTTGGCGCGCGCAACTGCTCCCTCTCCCTGTACTCGGGGAGAACCCCAGTACCCTGGGGTGAGGGGGGAGGGTCGACCGCTCAGTGCCCGGCGCCCTCTCGCCCCGCCTCATAGATCGGGCCGTATACCTCGCGGTCAAAGGGCACGCACCCCGTGCGCCCGTGGTCGCGCATGATCTGGGTGCAGCGGCTGCAGGCGATGCACGTCTTGCGCGGGTTCATCTGCCCGGTGGCGAGCAGGTCGCGCGCGAAATCCGGGTAGGCGAACGCCTCGCGCCCCACACCGATGAGATCGGCCCAGCCCCGCGCGATCACCGCCGCGGCGACGTTCCCCAGGTGGTGGCGCAGCCACGAGTACCCCGTGCCCACCACCACCATCCCCGGATGGCGCTCCTTCACGGCCCGCGCCAGGTGCACCAGCCGCGTCACCCCCACGAGGGGATGCTCCTCCGGCGTGTAGCCGCCCGTCACGTTAGTGTCAAAGGGGCGGTTGATGTGCGGCGTATAGTAGGGATTGCCGGCCGTCACGTTGAGCAGCGTCACCCCCGCCTCCTGCAGCAGCCCGATGAGTCGCAGCGGCTCGCTCATATCCGGCGTCGCGGGGTCTTGGTGATCCACGCCCCAGCCCCAGGGGTGAGGGTGACCGTCGTAGACGTTCAGCCTCACCGCCACCTGGATCCCCGGCACCTCGGCGCGCACTCGCCGCACCACGTCCAGCAAGAAGCGGGTGCGATTCTCGAACGCGCCGCCGTAGCGGCCGGGGCGCGTGTGGGCCGCTAGCAGTTCCGAGATCAAGTAGCGGTGGCAGCTCTTGATGTCCACGGCGTCGAACCCGCATTCCCGCGCCAGGTGCGCCGCCGCCACATAGCACCCCTGCAGGCGGTTCAACTCTTCGTCGGCGATGAGGGGATAGTCGGGCGGCAGGTTGAACACCTTGTCCAGCAGGCCGTCGTGGTGGGCGATGATGGGCGCCGGCGCCTCGCCTGGGCGACTGTAGCGCCCCGAATGGGTGAGTTGCAGCACCGTGAACGGATCATAGTCTGGGCCGTTGACCTCCCGCCCCGCCGCCAGCGCCTCCTCGCGCATGCGGGCGAACGCCGGGGCAGCCTCGGACGTGAGGTACAGCTGCCGCGGGTTGGCGCGCCCCTCGTTGACCACCGCCGTCGCCTCGAACCACAGCAGCCCCGCCCCGCCGCGCGCGAACCGCAGATAGCGGCGCACCGTGAGGTCATCGGGCCGGCCGTCGGCCGTGCCGTCGCACCCCTCCATGGGATGGATGGCCAGCGCGTTGGGCGTCGCCTTGCCGCCGATGGGCACGCGCCGCGCCAGGGGGCTCAGATCGTCGGTGACGGGCAAGTCGAGCCCTAGCTCGTCGATGCGGTTGGCGAGGGCGTCCAGCGTCCGGAAGCGAAAACGCTCGTGGGGCATGGTGATCTCCTGATGGTCGGCTGCGCAGCGCCGCAACCTTAGCATGGCGGCATCGGGCTGTCAAAGTGGGGGAGGGAACGCGGATGTACGCGGATCGAACGGATCTGCGCGGATCAAATGGGATATCACCGCAGAGAGACCGTAGAGATCGCAGAGGTGAGGAGTATGTACTTGCCATCTGCAGTATCTATGGTTTCTGCGGTGGGTACCCGGTTGATCCGCCGAAATCCGTTCGATCCGCGTGCATCCGCGCTCGCTATCGCCCCCGTTGACAACGAGCCCCGGGCGTGCCATCCTTGCGGCATCGATGCATAGGAGCACGCCATGGATCCCTGGCTCGATCACGACGCCCTCGGCCGCCTCACGGCGATGGTGGTGCCGGCGTACTTTGCCGCCGCGCCCTCCGACGACCTGGTGCGGCATCTCCTCTGGATGACGCTCGGCGACTGCCGCCACTACCTGCCCCTGGACCACGTCTGGGTGGTGGTGGACGGCGACCATCGCACCCATCGGCTGGCGGACGAGATCCGGCGACGCCTGGGGGAGGGGGGCGACACCTTTCGCCTCATGCTGCTGCGCGAGAACCAGGGCAAGCTGGCCGCCATGCGCCATGGGTTGCGTGCCCTCCTGTCGGCGCTGCCCGACGTGCGCTTTGCCGTGGTGCGCGACGGCGACGGCGACCACGCCCTCTCCGACCTGCCGCACCTCGTGCGGGCCGCCGCGCGGCTCGCCGAGGCGTACGGGCACACGAACCTCATCGTGGCGGGGGCGCGCGGCAGCCGCCACCGGCCCATGGGCTGGGCCCGCGGCGAGTTGGAGACGCTCCTCGATCGCGTGACCCTCGACGCCCTGGCCTATCGCCTTGCCCGGGAGGGGCGGGCACTGAACCTCGCCCACTGTTCCGGCGAGGGGGTGCCCGACCTGAGCACCGGCTACAAGGTGTACGGCCGCGATGTGGCGCGACGCCTCTTTGTCGAGTCGGAACCGAACCTGGCGGGCCTGTCGAGCGAGGACTATTGGCACTATGGCCCCGAGACGGTGACCATCGTAGAGGCGATCCTGGAGGGCGCCGAGTTCGCCGAGGTGCGCCGCCTGACCTGGGACGGCCAGCCCACCTCCTCGTTCAACGAGTTTCGCCACGTGCGCCTCTACGGCGAGCTGCTGGCATGGGTGTTCGCTCGCCTCGAGATCCCGGCTGAGGTGGCGGCGCGCCTGTTCGACAACGCCGCGCGCCCGCTCCTCCTGGGCACCATGGCCGCCGGGGCCGAAACCCTGGCCGAGCTGCGCGCCGGGGTGTTGGGCCGGGACGCCGACGCCGCGCCTCAGCCTCCCCCTGCGCTTCCCTTCATCTGATGGCGGGGGCGCCGCGCATCCGCCTGCCCCGCCGCCTTGTCGTTGACGGGCATGTGGGGGGCGATATATGATGGCACCCGCATAGCCGCGCTCCAACGACTGCGTGGCTCCCGTGGTGGATATAGCATGGCGCACAAGGAGGTTCCCCCCCTCGATCCCGTCCACGTTGTCGCAATCCTGCGAGCAACCAGCCGCGAAAGGAGCACGACACCATGTACCGCCCCTCCGGCGACGACTCGACCTCGCGACGCCAGGCCATACCCAAGGTATGCCTGGCGGTCTTGTTGCTCGGCATCGGCCTCGTGCTATGCATTGGGACGTCCCACGCCGCCGCCGACACCGGCGCCATCTGGGGCAGGGTGACCTACGTCGGTGGCGTGCCCGGCGAGCATCCCATCTTGGTGTGCTGGTTTCCTGGGCCTCCCGGCGCGAACTGTGTCACACCCAATGACGGGGCGTATGTGCTAGACGGCTTGGTTGATGGCGACTATACAATCGAGGCGCTGGTCAACGTCTACCGTGATGATGCCAGCAGCTGGGACGACGCCGTCGAAGCCTGGTACGATCCCGACGCTGACGGCCAACCTGACGCCGTGACCGTACGTGGCGGCCCCGTCTCTGGGATCGACATCAGCGTCGGCGGCCCCTGGATCCCCCTCAACGGGCCGCAGATAGACGGGGGCCGGGTGGACGCCTTGGGGGTGGACGCGGACGATCCGGACGTGCTCTATGCCTTCGCCAGGGAGCCCTGGAACAGCGCCGGCACCGGCCGCGTGTTCAAGAGCACCGACGGCGGCGCATCGTGGGCGGCGGTGTATGCGCCGCCGGCGCCGGTGTACGACCTGGCGGCGCGCGGCGACAAGGTCTGTCTGAGCGGCGCCCGCGGCGACGAGACCGTGTTGATGTGCAGCGATGACGCCGGGGGAACCTGGAGGGAGCTCGGCGCCATCGAGCCGGGCACCCTCGTGCAGGCTCTCGACATCACCATTAGCGCCGAGGTCTCCAGCACGCTTCTGCTGGCGGGGCGCGTGGTCACCATTACCGACGGCTCGGATATCGACGACATCGACCTGACGTACGGGCTCCCCGCGGTGCTGCGCAGCATGAATGGGGGCGCGACGTGGCAGCGCGTGATGGAGCGCCCCAACAACGAGGGGGAGCGCACCGCCTTTTACGCCATCGCAAAAGATCCCTCCACGCCGGATCGCTTTTTCGTGGGTGGAGACGATGCGTGGATCGAGTTCCCCGGCGGATCTGGCTATGCGGCGGGCTCAATCTACCGCGTCGAAGGCGGAGACTGGGCCGGCGCCACACAGGTCTATACCGCCGAGGTACCCGGTCCAGTCCTCGCGCTGGCCATCGATCCGAATGACGGCAACGTCATCCTGGCCTCCACGCTGTTCAGCGTGCTGCGCAGCGCCGACGGCGGCGATACCTGGGGGGAGGTACACGATCAGGGGGGCGAGCATCTGGCGTTCTCGCCCGGGGGCGGCGCCTACCTCGCCACGACGAATGGCACGGTGTACGCCAGCACCGACGGTGGCGAGACCTGGAGCGACGGCGTCCTCGTCGACGATTACTGCTACGAGTTCGCAGTCGGCGCCCATCTCTACGCCGGCGGCTGCACCGATGGCGTCCTCCGCAGCACCGACGGCGGCGCCACCTGGGCGCCCAGCAGCGACGGCATCGCCTCCCTCGTCACCGCGCGCTCGCTGGCCTGGGATCGCTTCGATCTGCAGCGCCTGTACGCGGCGGCGGGCAACCTGGGTGGTTGGCGCAGCGCCGACGGCGGGGCGACGTGGACGCTCGATCTCGACGGATACGTTGGCGCCTATGCCAGTCACCCGTGGAGAAAGGGCATCGTCTATCGCGGCATCCAGAGCGCGGCGCAGGGGTCCCTGGAGCGCAGCGTCGACGGCGGGGAGCACTGGGAGGTCGTCTACACGGCGACGATGGACTATGAGGGCGACCCGCCGTCCGAGGGGATCATCTTTGCCATCGCCCCCGCGCCCTCTTGGCCCGCCACCGTCTATGCGGGCGGCTATGACAAGCCCGCAGCAGGAGACGCCCTGACCCGGCAGGCCGTCATCGCGCGCAGCACGGGGGACGGCGTGGCCGGCTCGTGGGTCGAGACGCACCACATGGCCGCCGGCTCGTGGGTCGAGGCGCTGGCGGTGCATCCCACGACCCCCGAGGTCGCCTACGCGGGTGGCGCGCAAGAGGTCAACCAGGGCTTTGTGAAGCGCACCGTGGACGGTGGCGCGAGTTGGGTCCAGGTGTTCACCGACACCCGTCCGATCAGGTCCATCGCCATCGACCGCCTCGACCCGCTCACAGTCTATGTGGGCACGACGGCGGAGCGCATCTTCCGCAGCGTCGACGGCGGGGACACCTGGGCGCCGGTGCGATTGCCGACGACGGAGGGGGGCGGCGCCAGCGGTCCCCTGGTGGTGGCCGACCCGCGCGCCCCGGGGCGCGTCTATCTGGCCGGCCCGAACACGGTGCTGGAATCGGTCGACCGCGGCGACACCTGGATCGAGCAGTACAATGTCTTTGCGCCGGCCCCGCAAAAGAGCCCGGGGGCGCTAATGGTCGTCCACCACGGTGACCTGCAGACGTTCTACTGGAGCGGCGGCGGGTTGTGGTCCTTCACGCGGCGGACGCCCTGGCCGGAGTCCAGCCTCTTCCTGCCGACGTTCCGTGGGCCCCCGTCCTGACGCCGGGAACCACCCGCGCCCCGTCCGGCCGGCAGCGCCGCCCAAAGAGCCCCCGTGAGCGGTCCCCACGCAAGGGATGCCGCTGCGGGGGCTCTTTGGGCGGTGGCGGGCGAGCGGAACACGGTCCTCGGCGGTCGCGTGGCGCTTGCGCGCCGGCGCGAGCCGCGCTAGACTGGTTATGGGTCGGGTTCGCTCGTGAGTAGGATAGGAGTAGAGCGATGACCGGTATCCGCGACTGGTCGGTCAAGTTGGCGTACGAAGTGGCGCCCGAGGAGGCCGACCTGGCGCCCCTCTGGGCCGAGGCGTTCGTCGCGGGGGGCCGCGAGCGCGACGACCTTCGTGCGGCCGGAGGGAGCGCCGTCGGTGGCTTTGGCGCCGAGGGAATCGCCGCGGTGATGCCGGTGGTGTTCCAGGCGTTGGCGGCGTCGGCGGGCGTCGTCATGTCGGCCCTGGCCTCGCGCCACGCAGGCGATTTCCTGGGCTGCGTAAAGAACGGCCTGGCGCTGCTGGAGCTGCGCGACCGCGCGGAAAAGGCGGCCGGCAAGCCGAAAGATGCCGAGGCCGATCCCCCCGGCGTCCCCGGAGAGGCGACCTACGAGCCGCTGCGGCGCGTCATTCGGGCGATGGGCCACGAGCTGCGCGCCTCGGGCATGGACGACGATCGTTCCGATATTATCACCTTTCGGGTGCTCAGGACGCTGTTGGAGGAGCCCCAGGGGGCGGAGGGGTTCGTCCAGGAGGTCGCCGCGGCGCGCTAGCCATGGAGAAGATAAGCTCTGAGCGGCGCTCCGTCGACCTCCCTCCGTGGCTCTGGCTGTGGGTTGGCCTCTTCCTGGCGAGCCTGCCACAGCTGGTCGAGACGGTGTCCTATCAGCGCGAGGTCTATGGCGAGTGGCAACAGGCCCAGACACAGATGCGCGCGCTGGACCCGGGGCGCTATCGCCTCGACTGGCTGCTGATCCCCTCCTTCCTCGTGGACCTGTTTCCCTACGTCGCGCTCATGCTGGGGGTCGTCGCGGTGGGCCTTCCCTGGATGCGCCGCCTCTACGTGGAGCGCCATTACCGGCTGATCGCCCCGCCCCCTCTGCCGGTGGTAGCTGAGATCGTGGCCTGGGTGGCGGCCCGACACCCACGCCTCACCGTTCGCGCCAACCCGCTGCGCGCGGCGCCCCTGGCGTTCGTGTACCCCCGCGGCTGGGGCCGGTCAGCGCTGGCGCTGTTCGGCGGCCTGATCGTGCTGTGGCGGGCCGATCGGCCCGCCGCCGAGGCGGTGCTGCGCCACGAGTTGGCCCACCACGCGCGGGGGGATGTGGCCATCCTCGGTGTCGGCAGCCCCTTCGAGGCCGTCGTTCGTTTCGCCGGGCTGTACTACCTTGCCCTCTTTATCGCGCCGATGGTGGTCCACTATGTCTATGGGGCGTGGTACCTCACGCGTGAGTACGCTGCGCTTGGCCTGGACGTCCAGGAGGGGGTGTGGTTCAAGGTGCGCCAGCTCGCTACGCAGTTCGGGCCGGGGCTTGCTGGCATCACCGTGGTCTATCTCCTCAGCATCGTGCAGACCCTGGTTCTCCCCCTGGCCGGAATCTGGGTGGCCGAGATCGCCGCCGACCGGCGCGTGGCGGACGCGTTCGGCGGGGAGGAGGGCGTGCGGCGCGCCCTGGCGGCGACGGGACGGCGCCGCGTCGCCTGGTGGCGCTGGCTGTTGATGCGCCTGTCGCACCCTCCTCTGTCCCTCAGGCGCGCCGCGCTGCGGGCGCGCGGCGGACTGGCGTCGCTGGCGCTTCTGCTGGCGTTTCCGGCGGCCTACGCCGTACGACTCGCGGCGCTTCATCTCCTGGCGGCCTTGAGCTATGCCCAGAGTGGCTTCACCGGCGCCGAGGTCGTGGCGCAGGCCCGCGAGAACACCCTCGTCTTCCTGCGCGCCCAGGCACCGGATCTTCTTGTCATGGGCGTCCTCCTGGCGCTCTGGCCGTTCGTGGCCGGATTCTGGGAGAGGTTGTGGGCGGGGGCAGCCTCCGATGTTGCCCGCCCCGCACTGGCCCCCTACGTCGCCGGCGCGCTGCTGCTGCTGGCGATCGCGCTCGTGGGGCTGCTCGTGTAACAGCACAAGGGACAGCCGGCCGGTCCGATGCGTTTTGACCCCACCTTTCCTCCTATGCTAGAATCGCTGGCGTGAACCATCACGATAGGAGGTCGGCGCGATGCCCGATGTGGTCGTCTTGGGCAGCCTGAACATGGATCTGGTCGTGCGCACGGAGCGCATGCCGCGCCCGGGCGAGACCGTCATGGGCGAGCGCTTTGTCACCGTCCCGGGGGGTAAGGGCGCCAACCAGGCGGCCTCCGCGGCGCGCCTCGGCGCCAGCGTCGAGATGATCGGTCGCGTGGGGACCGACAGCTTTGGCCCCACCCTCATCGCGAACATGCGCGCCCAGGGGGTCGGGGTGGACCACGTGGCCCTGGACGAGCGCGCCAGTACCGGCGTGGCCCTCATCGTCGTGGACGGCAAGGGCGAGAATTCCATCGTCGTCGTGCCGGGCGCCAACGGGCGCGTGTCCAAAGCAGACCTCCTCGACGCCCGCGACCTGTTTGCTGAGGCGCGCTTCCTCGTCGCCCAACTCGAGGTCCCTCTGCCCGTGGTACGCGCCGCCATCCAGATGGCGCGAGAACTCGACCTGCGCGTCATCCTGAACGCCGCGCCGGCCCAGCGCGTGGACGCCGACTTTATGCGCGGCGTCTTTTGCCTGGTCGTCAACGAGTTCGAGGCGCAAACCCTGGCGGGGATGCCCGTCACGGAGGATCTGGAGACGGTGGCCGAGGCGGGGCAGGCGCTGCTCGAACTCGGCGTGTACATGGCCGTCATCACCTTGGGCGCCCGGGGGGCGCTGTTGGTCACCCGCGAGAGTTCGGCCCACGTCCCCGCCCAGCGGGTGTCCGTGGTCGATACCACCGCTGCGGGCGACGCCTTCGTGGGCGGGCTCGCCGTCGCCCTCCTGGAGGGCCGCGACCTCGTGGACGCCGTTCGCTATGCCACCTGCGCCGGGACCCTGGCTGCGACCCGGCTTGGCGCTCAGCCCTCACTCCCGTCCGCCAAAGAGGTGTGCGATTTCTATGGGGGAGGGCAACCCTGAACCAGGACATTGCGAGCGTCGGCATCATCGCCAACCCTGCCTCTGGCAAGGACATTCGCCGGCTGGTCGGTCATGCCGCCTCCGTCGATAATCAGGGCAAGGTCACCATCATCCGTCGGGTCCTCGTAGGGCTCCGCGCCCTGGGGGTCGAGCGGGCGGTCATCATGCCCGATACCTACCACCTGGGTGAGCGGGCCGTCGATGGCCTGAGCTATGCTGATCAGGACACGCCCGAACTCGATCTCCTCGATGTGCCCACCACGGGTGAGCCGGAGGACTCGGAGCGGGCCGCCCGCCTCATGGCGGAGCGCGGCGTGCGCGTGGTGATCGTTCTGGGGGGCGACGGCACCGTGCGTATGGTGGCCAGGGGCGCGGGCGATATCCCGCTCCTGCCCATCTCCACCGGCACGAACAACATCATCCCCACCTACGTGGAGGGCACCGTAGCGGGTATGGCGGCGGCCGCCGTGGCGCTCCATGGGATCGAGGTGACGCGCGTCGCCATCCGCCACAAGTGGCTCGAACTGCTGGTGAACGACGCTTCCGTCGACGGCGCCCTGGTGGACGTGGCCGCACTGACCGGCCATTTCCTCGGGGCCCGCGCCGTGTGGAACGCCGGCGACCTGCGCCAGGTAGCGGCCACGCGCGCCGACCCGGCCACCATCGGCATCTCGGCCATCGCCGGCATGCTGCACCCCGTGGCCGCGGAGGCGCCCGTCGGGGTGGCGCTGCACCTCGCGCCCCAGGCGCAGCGCCGCGTGCTCGTCCCCATCGGCCCGGGTCTGTTGGCGGAGGTCGGCATCGCGTCGGCGTCCACCCTCTCGCTGGGCGATACCCTGGCCGTGGATCCCGAGCGCCCCATCATCCTCGCCATGGACGGCGAGCGCGCCGTGGTGCTGCACGAGGGGGAGGACGCCGTCCTGCGCCTGCGCGACGATGGCCCCTGGCTGATCGACCCCCAACGCGTGATGCAGGAGGTCGTGGCGCGCGGCCTGCTGGAGCGCTAGAGCGCCGATGAACGCTGGTCAGGAGCAATGCTAGTAGCAGGTGACGGGTGTCAGATTACGGGTTCGAGCGGATGGCCTTGCTGTGTTCTGCAACCTGATACCTGTTACTCGCCACCCCTCTGCCCGCCCATCCGTGTTCCATCGGTATAGATGGCTGTACAACAAAATTCTGAACGTCTTGGAGGCAACATGGCACGACGATACGATGTGGCCGTCATCGGCAGTGGGCCGGGGGGATACGTGGCCGCCCTGCGCGCGGCGCAACTGGGCGCCAGCGTGGCGTGCATCGAGCGCCAATGGATCGGCGGGGTGTGCCTGAACGAGGGGTGCATTCCCACCAAGGCGCTGCTGCGGGGCGCCGAGGTGTTCAGCTTGGTCAAGGAGGCGGGCGCCTTTGGCGTCGTGGCGGGTGAGCCGACCGTCGACTGGCCCGCTATGCAGGCGCGCAAGGGGCAGGTGGTGAAGCAGATCGTCGGCGGCGTCACCATGCTGCTGCAGCGCGCCGGCGTGGACGTCATCCGCGGCGAGGCCACCCTCTCTACCCCCACGACCCTGGCAGTGCGCCTGGAGGACGGCCAGGACACGGTGACGGCCGACCGCGTCATCGTGGCCACCGGTTCGCGCACCATGGCCGTGCCCATCCCCGGGCTGGACGGTCCGGCGGTGATCGACCATCGCGGTGCGCTGGAGCTGGAGGAACTGCCCGAAAGCATCTGCATCATCGGCGGCGGTTTCATCGGCTCCGAGTTCGCCAGCCTCTTTCGCGCCCTGGGCGTGGAGGTAACCATCGTCGAGATGCTGCCGCGCCTCGTGCCCCTCATGGACGTCGCCATCGGCGAGGGGCTGGCGTGGTCGTTCGAGCAGCGCGGGGTGGCAGTGCGCACCGGCACGCGCGTCACCGGCGTGACCTCCGGCGCCTCCGGGGCGTGCGTCACCATGATGACCCCCGAGGGAGAGGAGAGCGTCGAGGCGCAGTGGGTGCTCTCGGCCATCGGGCGCAGCCCCAATGTCGAGGGCCTGGGGCTGGAGGCGCTGGGCATCAAGCCCACGCGCAAGGGGATTCAGACCGACCACCGCATGCGCACCGCCGTGCCGGGGCTCTATGCCATCGGCGATGCGGCCGCGGACGGCGCCATGCTGGCGCACGTGGCCTCGCACCAGGGGGTGGTGGCGGTGGAGGATGCCCTGCGCGGCGGCGCTGAGCGCGGCCATTCGGCCGCCATGGACTATCGCGCCGTGCCGAGCTGCGTGTTCACCATCCCCGAGGCCGCCGCCGTGGGGATGACCGAGGAGGAGGCGCGCGCCGCCGGCTATGACGTGCAGGTGGGGGTGTTCGCCTTCCCCAACCTCGGCAAGGCGGTGGCCCTGGGCGAGACGGAGGGCTTTGTCAAGATCGTGGCCGAGGCGCAGCACGGCGCCGTGCTCGGGATGCACGTCATGGGCGCCCACGCCAGCGACCTGGTGCTCGAGGGGACGCTGGCCATCGGCCTGGAGGCGACGCTGGACGAACTGGAGCGCACCATCCATCCCCACCCGGCCCTCGGCGAAGCGATCGCCGAAGCCGCCCTAGCCGCCCAAGGCCGCGCCCTCCACCTGCCGCGACCTCGCCAAGCGTGAGACCGATAGTACGCTGATCACGCAGATGGAACGCTGATCTCCGCTGATCCAGAGGAACCTAGAACATCAGCGGAGATCTGCGCCCCATCAGCGGAATCCGCGTACCATCGATTCCACGGCAGGTAGGACTGTCCTCTGTGGTTAGTGCTTTCTGGCGACCCACATGATGCGGTTGGTGCTGGTGGTGGGGGGAGTGGTGCGGAAGCAGTGGTAGCTGGCCTCGACGCGTAGGCCGGCGTCGGTGAGCAGCGTGGCGATATGCTCCTCGGGGTAGGCTTGCTCGACGTGGCGCTCTACGATCTTGCGATACATCTCGCCCTCGCGCTTGAACAGCGTAGCCACCAGCGAGACGCGCTGGCGCTCGGCATCGTAGGTGCTCTGAAAGATGACGGTGAGATCCTCGCTGTCGGTGACCAGCGTCTCGTCATCCCACTGCGTCGCCATGGCCCAGGCGGTGTTCATATCGAACAGGAACAGCCCCCCCGGCAGCAGCGCGTCGTGCACGCTGCGAAACACCGCCAGCAGGTCGTCGCTGGTGAGCATATAGTTCAGGCTGTCGTACAGGCAGGTGGCCAGGTGCACGCGCTCCGGAAGCACGAACCGGCGCATGTCCTGCTGGCTCCAGATGGGCGGGTTGCCTTGGGTACCAAGCCCCATCCCCTCCGCCTTGGCGCGGGCCTGCGCCAGCATCTCTGCCGAGCCGTCCACCCCATAGACGCGCCAGCCCGCGCCCGCAAAGGCGATGGCCACCGTGCCCGTGCCGCAGGCCAGCTCCAGGAGCGTTCGTCCCTCCACGGGGTGCAACTCCAGCAGGCGCTGGAGGTAGGGCACCATGCGCACGCTGAATGAGATCTGCCCCGAGGCGTCGTACACCGCGGCATAGTCCCGATAGATGTCCATGGAGCGCTCCCTTCCGGGCGGGTCGTCAGATATGGCCGATGCGGCAGTGCTGATGGCGGCATCGGCGATGTCAGCATCGGCGAAGCCAGCATAGCGGCCATCATAACCATGGGCGCTACAAGGCGTCAAATCCCAATGCCATGAGCGTCATGCCATGAAGCACAAGCCTCCACACGCCGCCATCACCATCCGCGCCGCGCGGCCCATCCCGGCGGACGCTGACGCCATCCTGGCCGTCGAGCGGGCCAGCCTGGGCGACAGCGCCTACACGTCCGCGGAGGCGCTGGCCGTCCTCGCGCGGCCGGAGCACCACGCCTACCTGGCGCTGGCCGAGGGGCGGGCGGTGGGTTTTTGCTCGACCTTTGAGACGCCCACCGACGCCGGCGCGCGGCTGGAACTCGACATGCTCGGCGTGCTCCCCGCCCATCGCGGGCACGGCATCGCCACCTGCCTGCTGCGGGCCGCCATGGCCGAGGCACGCGAGCGGGGCGTGCTCCGCTTCCGCGGCGTCGTCGCGGTCGACAACGCGGCGTCGCAGCGCGCTTTTGAGCGCGCGGGCCTGCGGCGAGACCCTCTGGCGCGCGACCTGACGGTCTTTGAACTGCAGGGGGAGGCGCCGCTCCCGTACCTTCCGAAGGGCTGGGACGCCCTCACGGCCCAAGAGGGCACGCTCGCGACGCCCACCGATCCGCCGCTGCGCTTCGGCGCCGACGGACCCGGCCGCGAGGTGCTGCGCCTACGCGACGAGGGGGGGCGCATTGTTGCCCTCGCCGAGGCACAGGGGGCGCACACCCTCGCCTATCGCGGCCTGTGGCTGGAGCGCCACTGGGCGGCCTCGCCGCGGGCGCTGCTGGCGCTGGCCCTCGGGCTCGTGGAGCGCGCCCGGGCGCTGGGGCTGGACGAGGTCGGCTACCTGGCGCCGCCGATCCCCGCGGACCCCGGAGAGGGGGACGAGGCGATCACGTGGTTGCGGGCCGGCTACCGCGCGGTGGGGCGCTATTGGATCTACACGGCGGGCGCGCCATGAGGCGGCGTCGGACGTCCATGGCGGGGGGCGCGCTCGTGCTGGTGTTGCTGGCGGCGGCGATGGCCGTTGCCTGGCGCGGGGGCTGGTTCGACATCGTCTCGCGACGCGAGGAGGTCGAACGCATCGTGCAAGACCTGGGCCCTTGGGGCCCGGCCGCGATCGTGGGGTTCCAGGTGGCGCAGGTGCTGCTCGCCCCCATCCCGGGGCAGATCACCAGTATCGTGGCGGGATACCTCTATGGCGTGCTGTGGGGCACGGTGCTATGCATGGTGGGGTTGGTGGTGGGCACGGCCATCGCGATGGGGCTGGCGCGGCGCTACGGGCGGCCCCTGGTGGAGCGCCTCGTCCCCGCCGAGAGGCTGGAGAGGCTGGATCGGGCGCTGGAGCGGCGCGGCCCTCTGGCCCTCCTGCTCATCTTTTTGCTCCCCTTCTTGCCCGACGACCTGGCGGCCTTTGTGGCGGGGCTGTCGTCGCTGCGCCTGTCGCAGCTGCTGCTCCTGGCGACGGTGGGGAGAGCCCCCGGGGTGGTGGCGGCGGTGCTGCTGGGCGCCCATGCCGGGGAACTGACCGCCGGCGAGATCGCCCTCATCGCGGCGGCGTCCCTGGCGCTCCTCGCCCTGTTCTGGCGCTACCGCGATCCCCTGGAACGCGCCATGTTCCGCCTCATCGACCGGCTTGGCGGCCGCGACGAGGGCGCGGCTTGACGCCCCCCTTTCAGGGCGCGCCGGCGGCTGCCTACCCCTGAGCAGGCGGGGCGGCCTGCACACCGTCCGGAGCCTCGAACGCGCCGGCGATGGCCCGGCGCAGTTCCTCCACGGTAAAGGGCTTGGCGAGGCAGGGTGCGCCGCTCCGCTCCAGGAACTGTGCCGTGTCGGGGCTGAGGGTGTCGCCGGTGATGAACAGGATGCGGCCGGGCCGCCCTTCGCCCTGCTGGCACAGGTGCTCGTACAGCGCCGGCCCGTCGAGCCCCGGCATCTTGATGTCCGAGATGACGAGGTCGGGGGGCGCGCCCGCCCGGCGCAGGTCCGCGATGCGCTCCAGGGCGGCCTGCCCGTCGCGCGCCAGGGCCACGTGGTGGCCATCCTCGACGAGAAAGCGCTGTAGGGGCGAGGCTACCTCCTCGTCATCCTCCACCAGCAGCACCGAGCGCCCGCGGGGCGTTCTCGCCTGCGGCGTCTTGGCGCGCCTGCCGTGGTGCTCGGTCTCGCTGGCGAGGGGCAACTCGATGACGAACGTGGCGCCCTCGCCGGACTCCCCCTCGGCGCGGATGCGCCCCTCGTGCTGGCTCACGATGCCGAAGCAGATCGACAGGCCCAGGCCCGTCCCCTTGCCCACCTCCTTGGTGGTGTAGAACGGCTCAAAGAGGTGCTTGCGCGTCTCGGCGTCCAGGCCGGGGCCGTCGTCGCTCACCCGCACCTGCACCATCCCGTCGATTAGGCGCGACGCGATGGTGATGTTGCCCTCCGCCTTGCAGCTCTTGATGGCATCGTGGGCGTTGTTGATGAGGTTCAGCAGCACCTGCTGCATCTGGCTGGTGTCGGCCAACACGCCCAGCGGTTCGGCGGCCAGCTGCTGGTGTACCTGCACGTTGCTCACGCGCAGCTGGTAGGCCCGCAGCTCGACGGTGCGCGCGATGACGTCGTTCATGTCGAGGTACTCGCGGCGAAAGTGCTGCTGGCGCGCAAACGTGAGCAGGTTCTGCACGATACGCGCCGCCCGCTGCGCCTGGGCGTGGATCTTGGTCAGATCGCGCGTCACCACCTCGTCCAGCTCCTCGTCCGACTGCAGGAGCTGAGCGTACCCCATGATAGCCGTCAGGGGGTTGTTCAACTCGTGGGCCACGCCGGCGATGAGCTGGCCGATGGCCGACAGCTTTTCCGATTGGATGAGCTGCTCCTGGGTGCGCTTGAGATCCGCCAGGCTCTGTTGGAGGTCGCCCACCAGGCGCGCGTTCTCTATGGCGGCCGCCGCCAGGGTGGCCAGCGTCAGCAGGAGGTGCTCGTCCGCCTCGGTAAAGGCGTCCGTCTGGGGCGAGTCGATGCTCAGGGTGCCGATGCGGCGCTCGCCGAGCAGCAGCGGCGCCACGAGCATGCTGGCAAAGGGGCGCACGTCGCCCACCCGCACAAAGCGCGCGTCGCGGGCGACATCGGGCACGTTGATCACCTGACCCCGCTCCAGGGCCACGCCGGCCACGCCATGCCCCTGGCGCATCTGGCTGCGTCCGGGCGCGTCGGGGCGCACCTCGCCCACGAAGGAGAGCGCCCGCGGGTGCAACTCGCCCGTCCGTTCGTCGAGCAAGTGCAGCACGCCATTGGTGGCCCGAGGGGCGGTGTCGGTGGCCAGGCGCACGATGAGGCTGAGGAGGTGCTCCAGGTCGAGGGTCGCCGTGAGCGCCAGGCTCACGCGATAGATGGCGTCGCTCTGGCGGCGCTGCTGCTCCACGCGCTCCGCCGTCTGCAGGCGCCCCAGGGCGAGCCCGCCGATGCGGGCGAACAGGTTCAAAAGCTCCACGCCCTGTTCCCCCGGATGAGCGTCGCTGAGGCCGACGAAGGCCAACCCCGGCGGTCCCTCACGCGCCTCGAACGGCGCGGAGATCAGGCTGTGGCAGCCGGCGGCGGCGAGCAGCGCGGGCAAGCTATCGCGCCCATCCTCACCGGCGAGGGGCGTCGCAAATGCCTCCGGGTGGGCGGCGCGCCATCGCGTCGCGGCCTCGGCGAGGCGCCCCGCGTCGCCGAGCGCATCGTCCGCCAACCCTCGCAGCGCCACCACGGGGAGGTTGCGTCCCTCTCCCGCGGGGACGTGCACGCCGCACACGCGGGGGGCCAGCGCCCGCTCGACGGCGCCCAGCAGGCAATCGAGCAGCGTCGCGACGTCCGCGGCGGCGTCCGCCTCCGCGGCCAGCGTGGCGGCCTCTGCCGCGGCATCCTCTGCCGCGGCATCCTTTGCCGCGGCGACCTCTGCCGCGGCGTCCAGGGCGTGAGACAGGAATGTAGATTCGTTCACCGCCCTGATTACCCCTCTCCACACGATGGGTCGGGCGAGGGCCCGACGTCTTGGCCGCTCGCTGCGTTCGCGTTCGCGGCGGCGGCGCGCTCCGAGCGCCGTACGAGGCGCTCGCGACGATGGGTCAGTTCACGCAGTAGGCGCCCGCGCTCGTAGCGCGTCATTCCGGGCAACCCGGCCTCCACGCGTGCAATGGCGCCTTCGACGATCTCTAGCGCCGCGGCATAGTCCTTCAGGCGATGCTCGTACTGCTTGGCCAGTTCTACGGCCGCTGGCACGTCGCCCTGGGCGCATCGCTCCTGCCAGACGGCCATGGCCGCATCGTGCTCTCCCGCGCGACGCAGGATCTGCCCCAGACGCCGTGCGGCGTCGGCGGCCGTGGCGTCGTCGTCCGACCGGGCGGCCTCTTGCAGGGCGCGCACTGCCTCCTCCAAGCGACCGGTGCGCTCGTAGAGGATGCCCAACGCCAGGGGATCGCGGTAGGGATCGGCGTCGGCGGCTCCCGCCGCGCCCTCCCCCGCAGTGGCCAGCATGTGCCCGGCCCGCGCCGCCAGTGTCACCAGCGACAGGATGTCCATGGCGTTGTGGTAAAAGACGTCGGCTATCGGCTCGACGTCGCCCTGCTGCACGTAGGCGTTATAGATGCCCGGGATCAGGTAACCTGGGACGTCCTGCTGGCTGCGCTCCAGCCCCAGCAACGGCTCCTCCAGAGCGGAGAGGGCGCAAGAGGCCAGGCAGCGGCGCCACAGCCTCCGGGCGAGGAGCAGCAGGTCGAGGTGCTGCCGCGGGTCGATGGGCGGCGGCCGGCCCGCCATGACGTAGCGCGTCTCCAGGATCGGCCAATCGAACGAGCGCCCGTTGAACGACACCAGCCCGCGCGCGGCGCCCAGTATCTCTCCCGCGGCGTCCAGCAGCGCCGGCTCCTCGCCATAGTCCGGCATAAAGAACTGCCGCAGGACGAACTCGTCCCCCTCGAACGCGCCGAGGCCGATGAGGAAGGCGACGGTGCCCCCGCTGCGGCTCAGACCGCTGGTCTCGGTGTCCACAAAGGCGGCCCGCTGGACGTCAAAGGGTTCGTCGTCGGCGTCGCCCAGCGCCAGCGACCATACCTCCCGCGGGAGGGACAGCACCTCGGACAGCCGATAGCATCCGTGGGCATAGGCGAGGGAGAAGCGCTGCTCGGCGACAAAGCAGCGCCCGTCGGGCGTCGTCCGCCACGCGCCGGGCACCACCTCCTCCAGCGGGACGCGCCGACGCCGGGGGCGCTTGACCTCCTCCAGCTCGGACGCGCGCCGCAGGCCGAGGTGCAACAGGCGGGTGCGCAGATCCATCGGGAGCCCCTCCCATGGGCGCTTGGTGGCGCGTGGCGCTCATCGCGCCTGACGCGGAGCATGGAGCGCCATTATAGCATGGGGGGCGCCGGCGGCGAAAGGACCTCGAGCGTTACGGGACCCGAGTCTTCTCCAGGGCGGACGCCACGGCTGCCCGCAACTGCGCGACGTCGAACGGTTTTTCCAATACCGGGCAGCCCGCGTCCTCCAACCAGGCGCTGATCGGCGAGCAGACGGTGTCGCCCGTCGTTAGGATCACGCGGTGCGCCAGCCCGGGGTAGTCCTGCTCGATCACCCGGTACACGTCCTGGCCGCTCAGCCCCGGCATGCGCATGTCGAGGAGCACGAGGTCATACTCCTCGTTGGCCAGGCGCTGCAGCGCCTCGCGCCCGCCGAGGGCGTGCTCCACCACGTGCCCGTCATCGGCCAGCACCCGCGTCACCAGATCCACCAGGTCCATCTCATCGTCCACCAGCAGTACGCGGGCGCCGGTGGGGCGCTGGACGATCTCCTCCGGCGGCACGGTAAAGGGCTCTATGGCCGGCATCGCGGCGGCCATGGCGGTGCCCTGATAGACGGGCAGCACGAGGTCGAACTTGGCCCCCGCCGTATAGCCCTCGTCCAGGATCAGGCGCCCGCCGCACTCGTCGGCGACCTGCCGCGAGATGGCAAGCCCCAGGCCGGTGCCGTTCTGCGGCCGCTTGGTGGTAAAGAAGGGCTCGAAGAGCCGTCGGCGTACCTCGGGCGACACTCCCGGGCCATTGTCGGCGATGCTCACGCGCACCGCGGGGCGGTCGTCGAGTAGGGCCGGCTCGGTGCGGATGAGGAGGGTGCCGTCCCCGTGCGCCTGAACCATCGCCTCATGAGCATTGTTCACCAGGTTGAGGAGCGCCTGCTGGAGCTTGCAGGCGTTGGCCCGTACCGGCGGGACGCGGGGGTCGAGGTCCACCAGAACCTCGATGTTGTCGATGCGCAGCGAGTACGCCTTGAGTTCCAGCGTGCGGTTGACCATCTCGTTCATCTGGACGCTGGCCAGTTCCTGCTCCTGCTGGCGCGCCAGGCTGAGCAGGTTCTGCACGATGCGTTGGCAGCGCCGAGCCTCGCTGTCGATGATGGCGAGGTCCGACTTGATGTCGTCGTCCACGTCGAGGGTCTGCAGGAGCTGGGCAAAGCCGATCACCGACGTGAGGGGGTTGTTCAGCTCGTGCGCCACGCTGCTCACGAGTTCGCCGATGGCGGCCAGGCTCTCCGAGAGCACGACGCGCTCCCTCAGCCGCTCGAGCTGCGCCTGGGTGTCCTCCAGGCTATGCCGCAAGGCGTCGCGCTCACGCCGCAGATTCACCCGCTGCAGCGCCTCAGCGCTCAGCTCCACGGCCGAGTGCAAGCCGGCCTCCTCATCGGCGGCCAGACCGCGATCCTTTGGCATCGCCACCCCCAGGACGCCGAGCGTCCCCTCGGCGGTGCGCAGGGGGAGCGCCAGCCAGGCGTCGTCGCCGGGCTCTGCCGGCGAGGCCAGGGCATCGCGTGCCGCGCGCAACGCGCCCTGCCAGTAAACAAGATCGTGCGCCGGCGCCGTCCCCTGCGGGCCATCGGCGAGCAGGCGGCTCTGCGTGCCCGCGTTGCTCCGCCGCAACAGGCGGAGGGCATTCCCCTCGCCCTCGGGATAGACGGCATAGGTCGGCGCGGGCCCAACGATCTCGCGCGTGGCCGCCAGCAACGCCTCCATCACCTCGCTCGCCCTGGTCGCCCCGGCCAACCGTCGCTCCAGGGACGCCAGGCCAGAGATGCGGCGGATCGCCGCCACCGTGCCGGGGTCGTCGTGGCCCAGGCCGGCCAGCGCCGAGGCGAGGCCGCGACGCTGCGCGCCTTCGCCCAGGCCGGCATCGGCCTTGGCGTGGAGGTGCTGCGGAGCACTGGTTGGGATCGTCATTCACCGACCTCTGCGCATGGTCGCCGCACGCTCGCGGAAGAGAGGTGCCAGACGTTACCTTGGCGATGCGACACCGACATCCCCAAGCCGGCGCACCGCTATGGGCGGAGTCTCGCCAGGGGCGGCCTACCGCCAACGGCGGCAACCTGCGGTAATCGAAGGCTGCGGCCGCGTCGCCGCCCCCTCATGGTACTCGATATAACGCACGAGACGCTCACTGGCTCGCTAGGGCATGTCGTCTAGCAGGGTCTCGGCGAGGTGAAGCACCTGTCTCTTGGCCTGCGGCTCCCCGCCGGGGCCGATGCACGACGGACAGCCCGCTCTGCAGGGGCAGTCGCGCACCAGTTCAATGGCGCTGTGCAGAAGCGGATCGAACAGGGCCATCACCTGCTCACTCAGCCCGATGCCGGCCGGCACGCGATCGATAAAGAACGCCGTGGGCAGGCCGGTCTGCTCCGCCTGCACGTCCGTCATGATTCCGACGTCGCGCGTATCGCACATCAGGTACAGCGGCACCAGGTGACCCAACACGCGCCCCAGCCCCGCCAGGGTGCTCTGCACCGCCACTCCCTCTTCGGCTCGGCGATGGCAGCTCGGGCAGAGGGTGATGAGGTTCGACAGCCGGTTGGCCTGGCGATAGTTCTCGTTCTCGCCGGCGATCCAGCCGAACTCGCGGAACGGCGTTACGTGGTGCACGTGGTGTTGCCGCCCCGGGCGCTCCGGGGCGCCGCACCACCGGCACAGGTAGCCGTCGCGCCGGCGGGCCAGATCGCGCTGGCGCGGCCAATCGGGGCCGCGCGACGCTACGTGCTCGCCCGTCCACAGCCCTGCCGCGCGCAGGCGCTCCACCACCGCCTCGGGGATCGTCAACCAGCAGGCCCAGGTGAGGAGCGTCTGCTCGGGGAGATCGATGTCGCCCCACCCCAGGTGCTCCATGGAGCCGAGCCGCAACCGGCGGTACCCCGTGGTGCGCGTCGTGAGCAGCACCTCGCCCACGGCGAGGTCGTAGCTGGTGCGGTGTTGTTCTGTCAGAGTGCGTTCGATAGCGATGCGAGTGCTTTGACTCGCCTCAGTGTAGTAATCGACCGAAACGGGGCGAACTTGAGCGATCCCCGCCTCCCAATCCAGCGCCTCGACGGCGTACTGCTGTCCCTCGTGCAGGTAGATGGCGCCCTCGTGGATCAGCCTCGGCGCGGCGGCGCGATCGAGCTGCCCCAGGGTGCGGCGGGCGCCATCCTCATCCTCGGCGACGATGGTGACGGCGTCGGGGCTGGTAGCGCGGAGCGAGACCTCGGCGGCGGGGTAGCGGTCGCTGGCCCAGAACCAGCGCCCGCGCGTGTGACGCGCCAGGCCGGCCTCCTCCAGGGCAGCCAAGATCTCGGCGAGGCCGTCTCCGCCGAACGCCTCGCCGTCGGCGATGGGTAGCTCGGCCAGGGCGCACTGCACGTGTTCCAGCAGCAGCGCCAGGTTGTCGGGATTGATGAGGGCGTGCTCGGGCGACCGCCCCAGGAGATAGGCGGGATGCGCGGCGATGTACTGGTCCAGAGGCGACGACGAGGCCACGAGAAAAGCGGCGCTGGCGCGCATGCCGCGGCCGGCGCGCCCCGCCTGCTGCCACGTGCTGGCGATGGTGCCAGGGTACCCCACCATCACGCAGGCGTCCAGCCCGCCGATGTCGACCCCCAGTTCCAGGGCGTTGGTCGCCACCACGCCGCGCACGGCCCCGTCGCGCAGCCCCGCCTCGATCTCGCGTCGCGTGGCGGGGAGGTAGCCCCCGCGATAGCCGCGGACGTCCTCTGGCGGCCGGCCGGAGGCAGCGGCGTCCGCGCGCAGGTAGCCGAGAAGCAGCTCTACCCCGAGGCGCGAGCTGGCGAACACGACGCTCTGCACGTCGCGCGCCAGCAGGCGATTGGCCAGGGCGCGCGCTTCCATCAGCGCCGGGCGCCGCAGCCCGAGTTCGGCGTTGACGATGGGCGGGTTCAGCAGCACAAAGGTGCGCTCGCCACTCGGGGCGCCGTTGTCATCGATCACCGTCACGTCCTGCCCGGTGAGCCGTGACGCCAGCTCTTCCGGGTTGGCGATGGTGGCCGAGCAGCACACGTAGCGGGGCGTATTCCCGTAGAACCGGCACAGGCGCTGCAGCCGCCGCAGGACGTTGGCCACATGGCTGCCGAACACGCCGCGGTAGTGGTGCATCTCGTCGATCACCACGTAGCGCAGGTTGGCCAGCAGGCGCCGCCAGCGCGTGTGATAGGGCAGAATGCCCACGTGGAGCATGTCAGGGTTCGTCACGAGGACGCGCGCGCCCGCGCGGGCGCGCGTCCGCCGGCCCGAGGGGGTATCGCCGTCGTAGGCCTGGGCGACGCCCTCCAGCCCA
>ENA-UOUL01001936-UOUL01001936.1-bioreactor-metagenome-genome-assembly--contig:-NODE-1936-length-26364-cov-3.955529_pt1 | contig 26364 bp, 23 predicted proteins | sample MGYA00249838_ERZ747220 | MGnify/ENA primary metagenome ERZ747220 (study PRJEB28778, sample SAMN05720191) | bioreactor metagenome | isolation source: Anaerobic biogas reactor | place: USA:Washington...
ATCGCTCTGCCCGGACCATTCCTCTTTCTCTATGGTTTCGCCCACCACGATCTCGAAGCGGAACGGCCGACCCGTCCGCCGAATGCCCGCCACCACTACGTCGGCTCCATGGCGGACGGCCAGAATCCCCACCGTCCGCCTCGCCACCGTCGGCAGCCCCAAAAACGTCGTCTCCACCCCATGCCGCGGCGCCTGATGGTCCGCGACCAGCGCGAACATCCCGCCGGACCCCAACACCTGCTCCGCCCGGGCCAAAGCGTCCGGAACCTCGACCAGCCGGCATCCGCTGCGGGCGCGGATGCGGCGCCGGTACGCGTCATAGCTCCGATTCTCGTGCGGCCGATACACCGCCGTCGCCCGCACCCCGTTGTACCCCAAAAAAACCGGCAGAAGATCGTAAGGCCCATAGTAGCACGTGACCAGGATCGCCGCCTGTCCCCGCCGGTGGGCATCGAGCAACTCCGATCGATGCGGCTCCGCCAACTGCCCGCCGTACCGCCGGTACGTTCCCGGATGCAGCAGCCGATCCGCCAGCATCAGATCCACCAGGTTCCACACCCGATGCACTACCGACCGCCGGGCGATCCGATCGATCTGATCCGCTGATAATCGATCACCCAACGCCGCCCGCGCCTGGGCCTCCACCGTCAACCGCAGCGGATCCAAAAGCCGATAGAGCCACAACGACATCCGCTCGGTAATCGCATACGCGACCTCCGGCCCAAGCACCCCCAGAACCGCCGCCAGCGCCCGGCGGTACACGTTTCCCGCCGACACCACCAGCCGCGGCAGTCGCGCCGATACGCCCATCGCCTTCCCGTCCATCGTCGTGCGGCCCATAGCACCATTCTACGCCCGTACCTTACGCTTTGCAGCCCCGCTCCGATGGTTCAAGGCGTCAACCTCCACTTGAGCCGCCGCGATCTTCCATAAGTGCTCACGCCCAAAATCCTTAACACACGGCGCATCCCGTCGCGTTCCACCGCCAACCCGGCATGTTTTTCATTGTGTCGGCGCAATTTCCGCGCATAATGGTGGTCAACGAGGTGCAAAAGAACACCAGGCTCGGGTCTCTGTGGGTTTGGCGCCAATGAATGTATGCTTGCTGACGCCGACGTTCTTGCCCAAGATCGGCGGGGTGGAAACCGTAGTCGCATCGCTGGCCAGGCACTACTGGCGGATGTCGGTGCGCACGTGCGTGGTCACGCAGTGGCCGCGGCGTGGCAAAGGCACGCCGGCTGACGACCAGCAGCCCTACCCGATCTTCCGCTACCGCCGGCCCTGGTCGTTCCACTTCTCGCTGGGCATGCGCACCATCCATCAGGCCCTCGAACGGGCCTGGCGCGAGACCGGCTTCGACCTGATCCACTGCCACCTGGTCTACCCAGCCGGTTACGTCGCCACCCAATTCGGCCAGAAGCACGGCGTGCCCGTGGTGATCACGCCGCATGGCAGCGACGTCCGGCCGACCTGCCGCTACCGCCAACTGCCGGTCATCTGGGAACGGATTACCTCCTGCCTGCGCCAGGCCTCACGGGTCACCGCCATCAACTCGCACATGCATCGGCTGGTCCAGGACATCCTCGCCGGCCGAACCGACCGGATCGCGATAATCCCCAACGGTGTGGACATCGAGGAGCTCAACGCGCCGACTCCGCACCAGGACGATTGGCCCGTTCCTTACGGTCAGCCGTTCGTGCTCTACCTGGGCGGCCTGACCCATAAGAAGGGCGTCGACGTCCTGCTGCGGGCGATGGACCGAATTCGTAGCGAAGGCCGAAGCGATCTGCGACTGGTTATGGCCGGCGACGGCCCGCTCCGCGACCAGCTTCAGGGCTACATCCGCAGCCGCGACCTCGACGCATCGGTCAACATGGTCGGCTTGGTCTGCGGCGAGTTCAAACAGTGGCTGCTGCAGAACTGCCGCTTCCTGGTGATGCCGTCGCGCACCGAATCGATGCCGCTGGTGGCGCTGGAGGCCTTCGCCTGCGGCAAGCCGATCCTCGCGTCCGGCGTTGGAGGACTCTGCGAACTGATCGCCGACGGCCGCACCGGACGGCTGATCCCGCCCGATCAGCCCGACCGGCTCGCCCGCGAATTGATCCGCTTCGCCGACGGCGATTATCTGCTGATGGCCGCCGCCGCCCGCGCCGAGGCCCAGCGGTTTGACTGGCCCAATATCGCCCGCGACTATCTCGACCTGTACCGCCAGATCCTCGCTGCCCCGCATCCCGCGCCGGCCCCGGTCGCGTCCGCCCCTAGCCCAGCGCCGAGACAATCGCTTCCTGCAGTTGTCGATCCCTCCCCGCTGCATACGACGTGGCGTTCCACCGATAGCCGAGGCCGTCACCCGATGTCCTGGGAATGATGTGGAAGTGCACGTGCCCGACCGCCTGACCGGCCACCTCGCCGTTGTTCTGCAGCACGTTGTACGCCCCAGCCCCGGTCGCCTTCAGCACCGCCTTGGCCAGCACCGGCAGATGCCGCGTTACCGCGCCGACCTCCTCAGCCGGCATCTCCTCCAGCCGCTCGTAGTGCCGCTTGGGAATCACCAGCACATGGCCTTCCGCCAGCGGACCGATATCCAGAAACGCCAGCGCCGAGTCGTCCTCGTAGACCTTCAGCGAAGGAACCTCGCCCGCGACAATCCTGCAGAAAATACACGCCATGGCACACCTCCCGTTTCCTCGGAGCGACCCTCGCCCCAACCCCTTATCACCGCCCACACCGCCAAAGTCAACAGCCTCCCGTCCTATTGCTCCTGCAGACCGTGAAGCTGCGTCTGGTAGAGCTGCTGATACAGCGGCGACGCCTCGATCAACTCCTGATGCGTGCCCGACGAGACGATCTTGCCGCGGTCCATCACCACGATCATGTCCGCGTGCTTGATCGTGCTGAACCGGTGCGCGATCACCAGCGCCGTCCGGCCCGGCATGAAGTGGTCGATCGCGTCCTGAATCTTCTTCTCGCTCTCCGCGTCGATCTGGCTGGTCGCCTCGTCGAAAATCAACACCGGCGCATCGCGCAGAATCGCCCGCGCGATCGCCAACCGCTGGCGCTCACCGCCCGACAGCGTCGCCCCGTGCTCGCCCACCACCGTGTCATACTTCCGCGGCAGCCGCTCGATGAACTCATCCGCGTGCGCCTGCCGGGCCGCCGCCATGACGTCCTCACGCAAGGCGCCGGGCCGCCCATAGGCGATGTTGTTGGCGATGGTGTCCGCGAAAATCACCGTCTCCTGCGATACGTACGAAATGTGCCGGCGCAACGACCGAAGGGCGAAGTTCTCAAGCTTCTCGTCATCCCAGAGCACCTGGCCGCTCTTCGGCTCATAGAACCGCAGCAGCATCGAAACCAGCGTCGTCTTGCCCGATCCGTTCGGCCCGACCACCGCCACCACCGATCCCGACGGCACCTCGAGCGTCACGCCGTCCAACGCCGCATGCTCCGAACCGTCGTAGCGGAACACAAGGTCCTGGAACAGAATCCGGCGCTTCGGCGGAAACGCCTCTTCGGTGCCCGAAGCCAGATCGAACTCCGACGGCTGATCGATCAGCTCGAAAATCCGCTTGGCTCCGGCGTTGGCCCGCTGGAGCTGCGTGTAGACGTTCGACATCTTCCGCCCCGAATCCAGCACGATGCCCAGCGCTACCAGCAGCGTGAACAGCTCCTCCTGCCGCACGCTGCCCCGCATGATCATCAGCATCACGATGTACACCGCGATGCATCCGGCTCCGATCCCGAGCACTTCCAGCGCCGGACTGCTCGTCGCGTTGACCTTCTCGATCCGCAACTGGTTCTTGAGGATGTGACGCTCGACCTTGAAGTAACGCTTCCGCTCCTGGTGCTCCATCGTGTACGCCTTGACCACCCGGATGCCCAGCAGCGTGCTCTTGAGCGCCGAAATCAGCATCCCGTAACCGGCCAGCATCTTCTCGTTCGCCCGCCGAATCCGCTTGCCGAACTGTCGGAACAGCAGCACCGCGATCGGTGCGATCACGATCAGCATCAGCGTCAGCCGAGGCTCCAGCACCACCGCCACCCCCAACGCCCCGATCGCCTTGAGCGGCTCGCGAAGCACCTTGCCGAACACCGTGTTCAGCGCCCGCAGCACGTCCTGCGTGTCCTGCGTGAACCGGCTCATCGTGTCCGAAATGCCGCGGGTCTGGAAGAACCCCACCGGCAGCGTCATCGCCTTGGCGTACATCATCCGCCGCAGGTCGATCATCGTCCGGCCGCCCACCACCGCCCCGTAGTACTCGCCCACGAACCGGCACAAATTGCCGAGCAATTGAATGCCGAAGAACACCAGCAGGATGATCGCCAGAATCCGCCGGCGGTCCGCCATCCGGGCCTCCAGAGTCTGCTCCGCCCGATCGGCGAAATTGAACTTCGCCAGCCCCCAACGCAGCCACTGGTACTGGATCGCCGCCTCACGCAGCGCCACCGAGACCGGCCGGCTCGCCGACGTGCCCGGCGTCCAGACCAAAAGACGCACCTGTTCCTCTGTCGGCGTCTCGGCCAGCCGGCGGATCAGATCGCGACCCCGCACCGTCGGCGCCTCCGCCAGCCCGTTCAGGTAGTCGTCCGGCTGAACCCCCGCCTCCATCAGCGGACGGCCCGGCTTGACCTTGACCACCTTGGCCGCCCGTTCGCCCACCATCTTCGCAATATCCAACCCCTGCGTGTCGCGAACCGCCAGATCGGCCCCCAGCCGGTCCTGGACGTAAAGCCGGTCCACGAATTCCGGGATCGACTCCTGCCCGATGATCACCGTCAGGATCGGATACAGCGAAAACAAACTCGCGGTCAGACTGATCGCCACCCCGATCATCGCCACCACGGCGATAAACAAATACTTGCGATGGGGCCACACCAGCCGGAGCACCCGGCCGAAATACCGCATCTCCCGAAGCTCTCTCCACCGCGTCTTCTTCTCTTGACCCATCAAAAGCCTTTCCTACTCGCCGTCGATCCGGACATTCTCCATCCGGCCAAAACTATCCATTTTATCTTGCCGCTGGATAATCTTGCAGATTCTAAGCCGCAACCCGACAAATTGAAACCCCAAAAGACCCCGCTGGCCCCCCGGACCCGGCCAGGAAACCGATAGAGTTTTCTACGGCCGACACCGAAGCCCGCAGACTTTTGCAGCCCTTTCCTCCAGGACTCTCCACGCCCGTCGCTCCGCCAAAGCAGGCCGATCCCAAGTGGTTGCGCAGGCCGTGGTTATAAAACCCCCACCGATCCCGAAACGTGTGCTATCTTTATTAGAAAAGGAGGGGCCAAGTTGACAACGACCAAGTCAGTCCGAACCGCCGATCAGCGGACCGATGCCGTCGCCGCCTCGCCGTGGCTGTCCGTCAGCTCTCACCTGACCGTCGATCCGCCCGCCTCGCCCGCCGCCGTCCAGATCGCAGCCGCCTTCGGCCTGACCTGCGACGGCGCCCGGACGCTGCGCCTGTTCGACAACCTGCAACTCGGCCTGGATCCCGGTCGCATCGTGCTGGTCACCGGGCCATCCGGCTCGGGCAAATCGACCCTGCTGCGGATCGTCCGCCGCCGGGTCCGGCCGTGCGTCGACCTTAACCGTCTCCGCCTCCGTCGCGACCGCATCCTGCCCGAGCACTTCCGCCTGTCGGTGCCCCGCGCCCTGCACTACCTCTCGCTGGCCGGTCTGGCCGACGCCTTTATTCTCCTCCAGACCCCCGACCGCCTTTCCGAAGGCCAGCGCTACCGGTTCCGGCTGGCCCTGGCCCTCGCCCGCCGCCCGCGGCTGATCGTCGCCGATGCGTTCCTCGAGAACCTCGACCCGGTCACCGCCTTCGTGGTCGCCCACAACACCCGCCGATTCGCCGACCGCTTCGGTAAGACATTTCTCCTCGCCGCCACCCGCGACGACTTCATCGACGCCCTCAAACCCGACCGACACATCCGGCTTGGCGCCGCCGATCCGAATCCCGCTCAACCACGCGCTCAGCCGCCGCCGGCAAGGAACCGGCCTCGCTGACCACCGACAACCCAAGCTGCCGGGCCCACGCCCAGACCACCGCCGCCCCCAGCACCGCCAGCACAACCCAATGCACACCATACCACCGGACATCGCGCCAGCCGATACACGCCTCGCCGACCACCCACGCCGCCAGGCCCACAATGGCCAACCAGCGGCCCGGCGTCTTCCGCCGCGAGCGGACCAGCTCCAGCCACACCACCGCCATCGCTGGAAACGCCAGCACCAGGTAGTAGTTCATCATCAGCGGCGTCAGCCAGAACATCGACAGCATCCAGGCCGCGCTCGCCGCCGGCCAGTCGCGCCCCTGCCCGATCCGCCCGGTCCACCACGTCCATACCGCCAGCAGCCCCATGCCCAACCCCACACTGGCCGCCCAAACCCACCAGACCCGCTCAGCCGGCCAGCGCGCCGCCGACCACCGCGGTACGCTCCGGCTGATCGGCAAAACCTGCCGGGCCCACGGTTTGCCGTCCAACGGCAACGGATCGACCACCAGCGCCTGGTTCCCCCTCAGACCCGCCCGGGCCGCCTCAACCGCCTCCGCCGGCGGATCGCCCCGCAACACCACCATCTCCTCGACCTCCGGCAGACCCCGCAGCCACCGGACCAGCACCGATGGATACGAAAAGTTCGAACGATGGTGATAAATGCCCAGCCGCAGCGGCTCGTAAATCTGCGCCGTCGGCGAATACCACCCGCTCCGCTCCCGCCACGCCCGATGCTCCACCGCTGCTCCGTCGTATCCGAGGAACAGGACGCTTGGAACCACGTCGAGGGCGATCACGCCCGCTGCCACGCCCAGCAACGCCCGCCATTGGCCCCGGCAGCCGAAGTACCCCAACAGCACCAGCGGCATTACCTTGATCGCCACCGCCAGACCGATCAGCGCCCCGCCCCAAAACGGCCAGCCGCGGCCCGCCAGCGCCAACCCGCCCGCGCACAAAACCAGCACCCACAGCGACAACTGGTTCATCTGCAAGACCTGCTGGATATTGATCGCCACCAGCAGCACCGGCCAGACGATCCCGCCGCCCAGCCGCCCGCCGGTCCACCAGCGGTGCACCACCCACACCGACCCGATCGCCGCCGCCGCGTTGCCCGCCACGTGCAGCAACAGCCCCCACGGCGAGGTCAGCCACACCGTAAACGGCATCAAAAAGAAGAACCCGCCCGGCGTATAGCCGAACATCCACCCCTGCCCGCCGAAGCCCCGATGCTCCCAGAAGTACCGGCAGCCCTCAACAAAGAGCTTCCAGTCAAATCCCGGATTCAGCCCGCGAATAAACAACCCGCCCCATATCCCGCTGAACACCACCACCCCGACAGCCAGCCACGCCTTCCGCTCCATAAGAATGCGCCGTCGTTGATGCAATTCGTCCACGTGACTACTCGCAATTCCAGATACTCATTCCATCCGCCCGCAACGTCATCCTATCACCCGCACCGGACAGCCAACAAATGAAAACCGTCCACCTCGGATCGAACCTGCCGTTTCGCTTCGCCATCCGGCCCTGCCCGTTCAGCGACTACGCCAAGCTCGCCCGCTTCCACTACCGAAGCGGCAATCCCGGTCCCGTCGCCCGATGCTTCGGCCTTTACGCAACCAACCTGCCTCGCGGACCCGACTCGAATACGCTGGTCGGCATCGTCGTCTACGGCCTGCCCCCGGTCAACAGCCCGCTTCGCGACCTGGCCACCGCCGACCGCTTCCGCATCGCCGACCGCGCTGCCCGAGCCAAGAAGCTCAACCGCGAACTGCGCACCATCGCCCGCGTAATCATCGACCCGCGATTCCGATCGCTCGGTCTGGCCGCCGCCCTCGTCCGACACACCCTGCCCCACGCCGGAACGCCCTGGGTCGAAGCCTCAGCCGTCATGGGCGCAATCAACCCCTTCTTCGAAAAGGCGGGCATGAAAAGGATCGACGGCCCGCCCAGCCGCAACCGCGCCGCGCTCCAAGCCGCCCTCACCCACGTCGGCCTCACCCCGCCAATCCTCCTCGACACCCCGCGGGCCATCCGCCACGTCGAGTCCCTCCCGCCGATCGAAAAACGCTTCATCCTCCGCCGCATCCACGAACATTTCCTGAACCCCCGCCAGGGCGCCTACTCCTCCGCCGTCAAACATGACCTCCCCTGGATTCTCCCCCGCCTCGCCCAACACGCCCTCGCCCAACCCGCGTACTTCATTTGGAAAAGAACGCGGGTGTAGCGTTACTTCCCGGTTTCCGTTGATCGTGGCCCCGCAAACTCGGCCAGGAACAGGTAGAGTACTCCCAAGATGAACGAAAAGCCACTAGCCCAGAGCATGCCACCGGTCTGAACCAGCGTGTGTGCAAATAGGTTTGGATCCCACGATTGGAGTCTGGATCCGACGAGCAATGCGATGAAATACCGCAAGGAAAACACAAAGAAGGCCAGCGTACAAAACGCTACTCCCGCCGCGCGTCGAGTCATTCAGAATCTCCTTGGACAATACGTTTGCTTTCAACTGCTGATGCGCAAGCCTCGATCAGCACGGAAACCCCGTGAAGGATCGCAGCCAGGACCACCAGGGGGAAGTACAACACCGCCAGTGTGGGCAGCCACCACATCTCCTGGGTGGCTCGAAATGGAAATGAAAGCGCCACGCCCACGACACACACGACCACCAGCCCGCCCAGCGCCCGGTTTCGCAGCTTCGGTACAAAGGCCGTCCAGGCAAAGGCCGGCGCAACCACCCCGCAGAGGATTACCAGAAACAGCAGGAAAAAGTACGCCTGATCGCTCATGCCACCGTCCTCCACTTGTATCCAGAGAATATCTTACCGCTTTCTCGTTCAGACGGCAACCGTGTGGACAGTCACACGCCACAGTATTTCACAAACCTGTCCGCCACGCCTTCGGGTCCTGTTCGTAGAACAGGCTGAGCTGACGGTAGAGTTCCGGGTGCTCTTGCGACAGCTCCACCGGCTTCTCGTAGAAGTATTCGGTGGCGACGGCGAAGAACTCGGAGGGGTCCTCGGCTCCGTATTCGTCGAGCAGCGTCCGTCGGCCGCGGCGGACGTGCGCAGCGAAGCGCTCGTACTCCCGCCCGAGCACCGCCGCCCACGCGGCAAAGCCGCCGCCCTGGAGCACCGCGCTGCTGTCGCCCTGGCCGCCCGTCGCGTCGATCTGATGGGCGAACTCGTGGAGCACGACGTTAAACCCGTCGTCAATGTCGGCTGCGCCGTCGAGCACGTCGTCCCACGCCAGCACCACCGGACCGCGATGCCACGATTCGCCCGAAAACTCCGCCACGCCCTCCTCCACCAGCCCCCAATCCAGATGTCTCTCGTCCTCACGCTCGTAGACCCGCGGCGTAACCAGCACCGTTCGCATGCCCGGAAAGTAATCCGTCCGACGATGCAACAGCAGCAGACACGCCTGGGCTGCGATGGTCACCCGCACCTCATCGGTGATCGCCTGGCCGTCAAGCCCTTCGAACGACTTTTCCGCCAGGAACACCAGCACGTGCCGCTCCAACTCCGCGCGCTCCGCCTCCGGCAAAAGCCGCCGATACGGCACGTTCCGCTCGATGATCGCTCGCCACCCAGCGGGAAACTCGCGGCCCGTCACCCGCGCCCGCCGCCAGCGCTTCAGCCATCCCATTACCATCTCCATCCATCCGTTTCGAGATGCTCCTGTCCGTCCGAATTGTACCGGTTCCCAGCCGTCCGAGGAACCCCATGCACGCCATTGACTTTCGATGCACAAGGACTACACTCAGTCTCGATGGAAGCATAGATCCATACGGCTGCCGAGTCCCTATCGGTCCCGATGAAGCCAAACGGCGAAGGGTGGAACGCAAATGTCGGATCACGTAACCTTCAGCACCATCGACTGGATCATCGTCTTTGCCTACCTAGCCGGGTCGGTGGTCATCGGGCTTTTGGTCAAACGCTACATCGCCAGCATGACCGACTACGTGGTGGCCGGCCGGGCCCTCAAGACCTATCTGGGCCTGGCCACCATGATCGGCACCGAAATGGGCCTGGTCACCGTCATGTACTCCGCCCAGAAAGGCTTTACCGGCGGGTTCGCCGCGTTCCACATCGCGGTGGTCGCCGCCATCGTCACGCTGGTGGTCGGCCTGACCGGCTTTATCGTCGTGCCCCTTCGCCGCCTCGAGGTCATGACCATTCCCGAATTCTACGAAAAGCGCTTCAGCCGCGGCGTGCGGGTCTTCGGCGGAATCGTCCTGGCCTTCGCGGGCATCCTGAACATGGGCATGTTCCTCAAGGCCGGCTCGTGGTTCGTCACCGGCATCACCGGCCTCGAATCGGTAACCTACCTCAACATCGTCATGACCGTTTTGCTGGCCCTGGTGCTCTTCTACACCATCCTCGGCGGCATGGTCTCGGTGGTCGTCACCGATTACATCCAGTTCGTCGTCCTGGCGGTCGGCATCTTCGTCGCCAGCGCCATGGCTCTCAGCACCCTCGGCTGGGACAACATCGTCAACACCGTTCACGAGCTCAAGGGCGAAGCGGGCTTCAACCCGTTCCACGAGGAGGGCTTCGGCGCCGGCTACGTGGTCTGGATGATCTTCCTCGGCCTGGTCTCGTGCGCGATCTGGCAGACCGCGGTCCTGCGGGCCTGCTCAGCCGAGAGCGTCAAGGTTGTCAAACGCATCTACATCTGGTCGTCGGTCGGTTTCCTGATCCGCTTCCTCGTCCCCTACTTCTGGGGCATCTGCGCGTTCGTTTTCCTCTATCAGCATCCGGACCTCAAAGCCGTCTTCTTCCCGGAAACCGGCAAGATCAGCAGCGAGCTGAGTCTACAGGCCATGCCCGTCTTCCTGAGCATCATCCTGCCCGCCGGCCTCCTGGGCCTGGTGACCGCCGCCATGCTCGCCGCCTTCATGTCCACCCACGACAGCTACTTACTCTGCTGGAGTTCCGTGCTTACCCAGGACGTATTGGCTCCGATCCTCGGCGACCGGATGACCACCAAGGCCCGCATCGTCTGGACCCGCATCTTCATCTTTCTGATCGGCGTATTCCTGCTCGTATGGGGGCTCTGGTACGCGATGCAGCAGGACCTCTGGGACTACATGGCCATCACCGGGGCGATCTACTCGACCGGGGCCTTCGCTGTGCTGCTGGCCGGGCTCTACTGGAAACGCGCCAGCACGGTCGGCGCCTACGGCGCCCTGGTCTGCGGCTTCGTCGCTCTGCTGGGGCTCAAGCCGCTCCAGACCTGGCTCATCATCCACTTGAATCTCGAATCCCTGGTGGCGGGCTTGGGTTTCCAGGACACCGTCGGCTCCGAGTGGGTGGGCCTGTTCACCATCGCCTTGGCGGTGACGGTCATGTTCGTCGGGTCGCTGCTGTTTCCCGACCGCCGAAAGGAGGCTGCGTGATGGACTTCTGGCTGAACCTCTGGACGCTGACGTTGATCGTCGGCCTGGGCCTCTTCGCGGTGATCGCAATCGTGGTCGCCATCGGCGGCGCGTTTGACATCCGCTCGCTGTTCCGCTCGCTCAACGCCCAGCACAACCGCCGCGAACCGTAGCCCTACTCGCCGACGAACACGCCCGTTCCGTGCGTGCCGGCGTAGATCCGCTTGGGATTGTGCGGGTCCACCGTCACGCCCCAGACCCGCAAGCCGTCCAGCCCGTTCGACTTATCGCCGTACCTGGAAGCCTGCCACTTGCCCTCGGCATCCAGCGCCACCCGGTACACGCCGTCGCACTGGCTCGCCACGTATAGCACCGGCCGCTCGCCCGAGGCGTCCAGGTCCATCTCGAACGGAACCGGCACGTGGGCGATTCTGCTCCATTTCTCGCCGCCGTCCTCGCTGAGGTAGACGCCTTCGATCGGATCGGTTCGAAAGCCTCTCATCACGGTCGCGTAGACCCGCCGGCTGTCGGCCGGGTCCGGCACGAGGCAGATCACATGCCTGGCTGCGCCCTGCGGCAACCCCTGAGCCGCCAGCGATTTCCAGGTGCTCCCGTCGTCGCTGCGAAACAGGCCGTCGTCCGTGGCCACGTACAGCGGCAACGCGCCGCGACAGGCGGTCATGAAGTTGAAGACCAACTTTCCTTCCTTTGGGAGGCCGTCGGCGACCTTCCGAAAATCATCGAACTTCTGAAAGTCCATCCGATAGACGCCGTGCTGGCCGGAGGTGGCGTAAAGGTATTTCTGGGCCTGTTCGCCCTCTTGCCATTTGACGATCGCCACGTCGAGCACGGCTGAGTTGGGAAGGGCGGCGGCATACTTCTTCCTTCCTCCGATGATCCACCAGCCCTGGCCGTTAAGGTTCGTCAGCACTCCGCCTTCGCCCGTCCCACCGTAGGCGTTGCCGCAGTAGACGATGTCGGGGTTGTCCGGGTCCAGCGCCACGCCGCGGGTCGAGCCGATCAGTTCGGCGGCCACCCACGGCCCGAACGCCAGGCGCATCGACTTCCCACCGTCGACGCTCTCGAACAGCCCCCAGTCGTAGTACGAGAGCCACAGGTGGTTCGGATCGCGCGGATCGACCACGATCCGGCGCGAGCAGAGGAGCTCGATCTCGCCGCGTCCGGACCAGAACTCGTGTCCGTCGATGACCTTCCTGTCCGAGACGATCTGACGCCACGTCTTGCCGTTGTCCGAGGATTTTTTGATATCGCCCAAGTTGTCGCTGGCTGCGTAGATGACGTCGGATAACCCGTCCTTGTCGCCATCGACACCCGCTGGGCAGATATCGCAGCCGACCGAGGTGTGATTTCGGTCTCCATGCCAGATGGCATTGACGGCTGGGTCCACCATCTCGGGGCTCATGACGATCGCCCAACTCGCGCCGCCGTCGGTGCTTCGATACAGCGGCCGGCACCACTCGCGCGAGCCGGCGTAGATGACCTGCGGATTGACCGGATCGACGGCCAGGGCGAACAGGTGCGGGTCTTCCGGTATGCCCTCGTAGGCGCCCGTCCACGTCGCGCCGGCATCGTCGGACCGATACACGCCCGGCCGCAGTGTGCCGCCGCCCACCGTGGCGTAGACGACCTTTGGCTTACCGGCCACCGTCAGCACCTTCCGCGCCCGCGACTCGCCGAGTCCCGCCTGGATCGACTCCCAGCGTACGCCGCCGTCAACGCTTCGATACAACCCGTAGTCCGTCGTCGCGTACATCAACGCTGTGTCCTCACGATCGACGGCTAGGCCCAACACGTGGGCATCCGGCGGGATGTTGCGTTCTTCACTCGTATTGAGCACTTTCCACGAACCAGGCTCGCCCGATTCGCGGCTCACGTAGACACGCGGCCCGAACGCCGCCTTCCCATCCGCCGGCGGCGCAAACGTCTTGAGCTCGAAGTCCGCCGGCCGCCATTCGTAGTGCATTGAATTGGCGGCATAGACCGTTCTCGGTTCCTTCGGGTCGACAACCAGCAGGTTCAGCGCCCCGAGCTTCTCAGCCGCCTTCGTCCACGACCGGCCGTGATCGTCGGACACGCAGATCTGCCCGCGATCCGTTCCCACGACCGCGCGTCCGGTCGGCAGCACGACGATGGCGTTGACGCAGTTGCCCGCCGTTTCGCCGGCTGTGCCGATGCCCGCGTTGGCGTTGGCCCAGCTCTTGCCGCCGTCGGTCGTCACGTGCAAGCCGCCGCAGTCCAGGCCGGCGTAGACAACGTCCGGATTCGACGGGTCCACCGCCATCGCCCCCATCGTCCCGCCGCCGCCCGGGCCGATGTTACGAAAAGTCACCGCCGAACCGATGCCCGTTGCCAACAACACGATCGCCGCGCACAAAACCTTGTTCACCGAAGTCCTCCAGAGATAGTGTGAATGCTCGACATAGGTTCATTCGATGGTAGGGCGGGTGGTTCCGCGGCGAAGCCGCGGGTTCACCCGCCATTTGTCAAACCAACTCCGTCACTAATGCAAACCCGCGCCATAACGGCGCATGATCCACCAGTAGTCCGCGTCGTAGAATTGGCCCAGGCCCATGACCTCGATCGATCCATCCCAGTACAGGATGTTCATCATTCCCGAGTGCCGGCTGGCGAACCAGAAGAAGTCCGGCAGACAACTGTTGTTCTCCGACCAGCCCAGTCCGCCGCTCGCGCCGAAATAGCCCGGTGTCTGGTTCGGCACCACCTCGCCCCACAGGATGCAGTGGTTCGGATACCGGATCAGACTCAGGTTCCCACCCGGGGCTGGGTTGCCCCAGAGCCGGCTGTCGCTCACGGCTTGCCGATCGTAGAACGTCGCCACGCCGTTGATCGAATAACCCCCGCCGCCGTAGTATCCCGGCGTGGACGGACAGCGGAAGATCGGCACGTACAGGTACGTTTCCCGCGGCTTGGGCGGATCGTAGTCGAACGTCCGGTACATTCCCTGCGCGTTCGCCCAATTCATCACCGCGCAGACCCGCGTTCCCGCGTAGAAGTTGTTTTCGCCGAACAAACCGTAGTTCACCGGCCCCGTGCTGAACACCCCGTGATTCTCGTCCATGTAGATCGAGACCATCACGTGCAACTGCCGCAGGTTGCTCTGGCATAGCGCCGTCCTGGCCGCCTCCCTGGCCCGCCGGATGAGCGACCACGGCGTCGTGGCCACCATCGCCGACACCCACCCCGAGAACCGCGAGGACGCCCTCATCGAGTGGGTCATGGACGAGCGCGGCCTCGCCGCCGACGGCGCGAAGTACCGCACCGACCTGCGCACCCTGTCCTCCGCCGACATCGTCGTCTACCTCGACGCCGAGGAGCCGCACGACCTGGCGGGCCGCACCTACGTGCAGTGGGCCGCCCCCACCACCGACGGCATGGGTATCGAACAGATCCGCACCTTCGCCGATGACATGGAGACCCGCGTCGCCGACCTGCTCACCGAGCTTGGTGTGCCGGTCCGCACCCTGCAGGGCGAGGAACTGCTCGCCTAGTAGCTCGACGAACCGCCACCACCGGAGAACCCACCCGAGGAGTATCCGGTGGTGGCGCTGCTGCTGCCGCTGCTGGAGTCCGCCGCCGCCGACACATCCTCCGAGTGCCACGAGTGCACCATCGCGTAGGGCACGTAATTGCCCGGACGCCACCCCGTGTCCCACAGGGCGGGGGCGTCGCGCTCCTCAGCCTCCACCCCGGAATCCTCGTACAGCCGACGCTGCGCCGCCTCCACGAGAATCCGGTGCTCGGTCACCAGGTCGGAGAACTCGTCCATGAAGGTGGGGCGTCGAGGCGACCGCGGAGGTCGAGGACCCGGGCGTCGAGAAGCTCCAGCCGACGATCGGCGGTGTCGACGGACGCCTGCAGGATGTCCTCGTGCATGTCGGTGAGCTCGCGGCGCCGCACCTCGGTGTCGCCGTGCTCCATCCGGGCCAGCAGATCGATGTGCTCCTCCGCCGTACGCAGACGCGCGACCTGCTCGTGCGCCACCGCGATCGCCGGGGCGTGGTCCCGGAACGCCTGGTCCGGGGAATCGGCGCGCAGGCCCCGAGGCGGTCGAAGGTGTCGTTGAGGTCGAGGAACCCCGCCTTCACCTCCTCCCACTGCCCGCGCAACTGATCGTTGGCCAGGGGAGAGGTGAGCGAATGGGCGCAGATGTCGATGGCCTGCAGCTCCTGGGCCACCCGGCCGTAATCGCGCTGCACCTCGTCGAACTGCTCGCGGGCGGTGGCGGCCCGCTGGCGGCGGACTGAGACGGCGGCCCAACCCACCAGCCCCAGCCCGAGCGTCACCCCTCCGACACCGACGGCCCAACCCAGCCACGCGGGCCCGTCCGAACCCTCCCGCACCGCCGCGGGATCGGCCACCGCCTTCGTACCCTCCAGCAGGCCGGCCGCCAGGTTGCCGTTCCGCAGGGGCGGGCGCATGCGGTCGAGGATGCCGTCGAGACGCCCGTCGGCGTAGATGTCCGCCGCGTCGCAGACATCATCGCCGCAGTACACGCCCATCCGCTGCGGATCCCGGCCCACGGCCACGATGAGCGCGCCGGGCGCCCACTTGTCACCCGCCTCCGAGATGAGGTCGCGGCGCTCCTGCTCCCCGAAGTGCCGCGACCGTGTCGTTGAGATTGTCGTCGTTGGTGCGGAAGACGATGTAGGTGACGTCGGTGACCTCCGCGGGCAGATCGATGCCCGGGGTGCGGTCGACGAGCAGCTGCTCATCGGCGGCGGACGCGGCCGGGACCACACCGAGGAAGGCGAATCCGAGGAGGAGGGCGGCGATGAGGGCTCTCATGCACCCAAGGATAAGGACGATCGCCGGTGCGTGGGGCGCGGAATCCGGCGCCGGGGCACTACCCTTGTTCCGGAGATGAGTCGAAAGGCGGATTCACCCGACGTGAACAACGACGTGAACACCAACGAAACCACCCCCGTGCGCGAGATGCTCCAGCGCATCCTCCTGCCGCGGAAGGGCGAGCCGCACGATGTGCGCATGCTCTACCTCGTCGAGGCCGAGCAGAACAAGGAGCGCCTGACCTGGGAGGACCGGGTCACCGTCACGGTCCCCGCCGGTGCGGAGGCCTCTTTCCAGACCTACTTCAACGCGTTCCCCGCCAGCTACTGGCGCCGCTGGTCGCAGCTCGAGCACGTGCTGCTGCGCATGAATGTCGCCGGACAGGCCAGCATCGAGGTCTACCGTTCCAAGATCGACGGCACGCGCGTGGCCGTCACCGGACAGCTCGTCACCGACGATGTGGCGGAATTCACCATCCCGCTCTCGCACTTCGAGGACGGCGGCTGGCTGTGGTTCGACGTCACCGCCGAAACCGAGACCACCATCACCGAGGCCGGCTGGTACGCCGACCGCGAGCCCGGCCCGCAGACCATGCCGGACGGCACGCAGGTCGGGCCCTTCGACAAGCGCGTCACCGTCGGCATCCCGACGTTCAACCGCCCCCACGATGCGGTCGCCGCGCTGCAGGCCCTCGGCGAGGACCCGCTTGTCGACGCCGCGATCGACGCCGTCATCATGCCCGATCAGGGCAACCAGCACCCCGCCGACGAGCCCGGCTACGAGGAGGCCGTCGCCCACTTCGGTGACCGCTTCCACGAGTTCCGCCAGGGCAACCTCGGCGGCTCCGGCGGCTACTCCCGCATCATGTACGAGGCCCTCGGTGACGGCGCGGCCGGTGCCGCCGAGTCCCCGTTCATCCTCTACATGGACGACGACATCGAGATCGAACCCGAGTCGATCCTGCGCTCCATCCAGGTCGCCCGCTACGCCGCCAGCCCCATCATCGTCGGCGGCCAGATGCTCAACCTGCAGGAACGCTCCCAGCTGCGCACCATGGGCGAGATCGTCCAGGGCCACGACTTCATGTGGGGCCCCGCCCCGCACTCCACCTACGACCACGACTTCGCCGAGTACCCCCTGGGTGACACCGGCGAGGAGACCCGCGACCTGCACCGCCGCATCGACGTCGACTACAACGGCTGGTGGATGTGCATGTTCCCGCGCGTGGTGAGCGAGCAGATCGGGCAGCCGCTGCCCCTGTTCATCAAGTGGGACGACACCGAGTACTCCCTGCGCGCCGGCAAGGCGGGCTTCCCCACGGTCACGTGGCCCGGCGTCGCGATCTGGCACATGGCGTGGGCCGACAAGGACGACGCCATCGACTGGCAGGCGTACTTCCACCTGCGCAACCGCCTCATCGTCGCCGCCCTCAACCACGACGGCCCCGTCGACGGCATCATCACCTCCCTGCGCAAGTCCACCTTCAAGCACCTCATGTGCATGGAGTACTCGACGCTGGCCATCCAGATCGAGTCGATGAAGGACTTCCTCGCCGGCCCGGACCACCTCTTCGACATCCTCGAGTCCTCCCTGCCGCGCATCGCCGCGATCCGGAAAAACTACTCCGACGCCGTCGTCCTCCCCTCCGCCTCCCAGCTGCCGCCGGCCTCCGGCGCACCGGGTGTGCCCACCGCGGACATCGGCGGTCGGCTGGCCAAGATCAAGAAGGTCGGCTGGCTGCTCAAGGGCCTCAAGCACTCCCTGGGCAAGGAGGACCCGCGCCACCACGAGACGCCGCAGGCCAACCTGTCCCCGGCCGAGGCCCGCTGGTTCTCGCTCTCGCGTCTCGACGGCGCGACCGTCACCACCGCCGGCAACAACGGCGTCGCCTACCGCAAGCGCGACCGCGAACTCGCCGAGCGCCTGCTCAAGGAGACCTGGGCCCTGCAGAAGGAGATCGCCGAGCGTTTCGACGACCTCCGCGACACCTACCGCGCCGCGCAGCCCGCACTGGTCAGCCGCGAGTCCTGGGGGGAGATCTTCCGGTGAGCACCGAGGTTGATCTCCTGCTGGGTCTCCAGCGCACCATCGCCCACCGCCCCGGCGTCCTACCGGCCGCGCGGGCCCTGTCACACGTCGGCGAGCACGCCCTCGGCTGGCTCGCCCTGTCCGCCGTGGGCATGGCCGCCGACCGGGAGCGCCGCCGCCAGTGGGCCGCCCTCGGCGTCTCCGCGTTCACCTCGCACGCCGCATCCGTGGTGATCAAACGCATCGTCCGCCGCACCCGCCCCCACGACCCGCGCATCCGCGTCGGTGTGGGCACCCCGTCCCGGCTGTCCTTCCCGTCCTCCCACGCGACCTCCACCTCCGCCGCGATGACCTCCCTGACGGAGATCACCGGCTCGACGGTGCCGCTGGCCTGGATTCCGGTCATGATGATCTCGCGTATGGTCCTGGGAGTGCATTACCCCACCGACACGATCGTCGGCGCCGCCCTGGGCATCGCGACCAGCCGTGCCGTCCACACGATTGAGAGGAAGACCGCGTGAGCGTGAGCAGGGAGAACGAACCGGGATCCACCCCGGCGAGCCAGATCGCCGGCCCCAACGGCGAGGAGGAGCCCACCGGGCTGTTCTACTCCGAGCCGCACACCGAGGGCATCGACAACACCCGTAAGCGCCAGCCCCCGAAGAACCTGGCGGACGCGATGGTCAAGTCGCTGCGCCCGAAGCAGTGGGTCAAGAACGTCCTCGTCGTCGCCGCCCCCGCCGCCGCCGGCGCGGAGGCGCTCCTCGACGGGCGCACGCTTCTCGACGTCCTCCTCGCCTTCGTCGTCTTCTGTCTCGCCGCCTCGTCGATCTACCTGGTCAACGACGCCAAGGACGTCGACGCGGACCGCGAGCACCCCACCAAGCGCTTCCGCCCGATCGCCTCCGGCATGCTGCCGATCAACCTGGCCTACGCGATGGCGGTCATCCTCATCGTCGCCGCCGTCGGCCTGTCCTTCCTCGCCTCCTCCGGCTGGGGCCTGGCCGCCGTCGTCGCCGTCTACATAGCCCTCCAGCTGGGCTACTGCTTCGGCTGGAAGCACCTGCCGGTCATCGACATCGCCCTGGTGTCCTCCGGCTTCATGCTCCGCGCGATGGCCGGCGGTGTCGCCGCCGGCATCGACCTGTCCCAGTGGTTCCTCCTCGTCGCCGCCTTCGGCTCGCTGTTCATGGCCTCCGGCAAGCGCTACTCCGAGCTGCTGCTCGCCGAGCGCACCGGCAAGAAGATCCGCCGTTCCCTCCAGGGCTACACCCCGACCTACCTGCGCTTCGTGTGGACCCTGGCCGCCACCGCCGTGGTGATGAGCTACGCCCTGTGGGGCTTCCAGCTCTCCAACTCCGTCGAGGGCATGGCCGGCGTCTGGTACCAGATCTCCATGGTGCCGTTCACCATCGCGATCCTGCGCTACGCCGCAGACGTCGACCGCGGCCACGGCGGCGCCCCGGACGAGATGGCCCTGTCCGACCGGGTGCTCCAGGCCCTGGCCCTGCTGTGGATCGTGTGCATCGTCATGGCGGTCTACCTCGTGCCCGCCCTCTAGATCCGGCCAGGTAGCTCCTGCGATACCTGTAGGGATATTTCCCCCTGGTAACATCTGCCACCATGACCACAGCTGTTCGGGAGGGCGGCCGCCGGGCGGGCAGCACCAGGTCCGCCACGAGGGCGAGCCGGGTATCCGTCACCGCCCTCACCGGCGGCGTCAGTGCGATCATCTTGGGCGTCCTCGCCTTCACCGGCGGCTGGACCCGCCGCTGGATCAGCGATGACGGCCTCATCGTCCTGCGCACCGTCCGCAACCTGCTCGCCGGCAACGGCCCCGTCTTCAACGCCGGTGAACGCGTCGAGGCCAACACCTCCACCCTGTGGCAGTACCTGATCTACCTGGTCGCCCTGGTCACGGACGCACGCCTGGAGATCATCGCGATGTGGCTCGCGCTCATCCTCACCACCATCGCACTGGCCGCGGCCGCGTGGGGCACCACCCTGCTCCACCGCCGCCACCGCGCCCTGGTCCTCCTGCCCGTCGGCGGCCTCGTCTACCTCGCGCTGCCGCCGGCCCGGGACTTCGCCACCTCCGGCCTGGAATGGGGACTGAGCGTCTGCTGGATCGCCGTGATGTGGCTCCTGCTCATGACGTGGGCGCAGCCCGCCCGCCCGGTCGGCCGCCACCAAGCCGGCGGTGACCGGGACCTCATCGTCTACGGCGTCGCCGCCTGGGCGGGTCTGTCCTGGCTCGTCCGCCCGGAACTCGCCCTCTACGGCGGTCTCGTCGGCCTCCTGCTCCTGTTCGCCGCCCGCTCCTGGCGGGTCCGCGGCCTCATCCTCGCCGCCGCACTGCCGATCCCGGCCGCGTACCAGATCTTCCGGATGGGCTACTACGGGCTGATCACCCCGCACACCGCCGTGGCCAAGTCCGCCGGCGACGCCCAGTGGGCCGAAGGATGGGACTATCTGCGCGACCTCGCCGACCCCTACCACCTGTGGGTCGCCCTCGCGCTGGTGCTCGCCGTCGCCGCCGTGATGCTGTGGCGACTGTCCGTCTCTGACGCGCCCCCTGCGGCTTCCGCAGACGACCGCTCCCCGCTGCGCACCCCGGCCGTCGGCGTGGTGCTCATCCTGCTCGCCGGCACCCTGCACCTGCTCTATGTCCTGCGCGTCGGCGGGGACTTCATGCACGGTCGGATGCTGCTGCTGCCCATCTTCGCCCTGCTGCTCCCGCTGGCCGTCGTCCCCGTCATCGACCTGACCCATCCGCGGCGGATCTTCGACGTGCTCCTCGGCGCCGGTGTCGTGGCCGTGTCCTGGTGGGGGATCGCCACCGTCATCGACGGCCACGAACTCGACTGGGAGACGGAGTACGAGGGCGACCTCGGCATCGTCGACGAACGGGACTTCTGGGCCTACGCCACCTTCCGGGAGCAGGGGGACCCGCCGCTGGTGGCCGCGGACTTCCGCAGCGCCCTGGCGATGAACGACTACGTGGACACCGCCACCCGCACCGTCGACGAGGACGCGGCCCTGATGTACCAGTTCCGGCTGGACCAGGAGAGCTACTCCTGGGGGATCAGCCCCCGCCCCGCGGAGCCGCCCGCCGAGGATCCGTCCGGGCTCAGCCAGCTGCCGCCCACCGTCTACCACCTCAACCTGGGCATGACGAGCATGAACGCCCCGCTGGAGCTGCGCGTCCTGGACACCGTGGGCCTGACCACCCCGCTCGCCGCCCGGCAGCCCCGCGACCCGGACGCCCGCGTCGGCCACGACAAGTGGCTGCCCTTCGACTGGCAGGCGGCGGACACGGCGACGGCCCTCGAGGATCTGCCGCCCTGGTACGACAGTGACGCCGTGGCCAAGGCGCGCCAGGCATTGCAGACCCCGGAGATGGCGGAGCTGTTCGCCACCTACCGGGCGCCGATGACCATGTCCAGGTTCCTGGACAATCTGGCTTTTTCGCTCACAGCGGGACGTACGTTGGAATTCAGTCTCGACGCAGACGAGGTCATCGAGGATTTCGGCCCCACAGACCCCGCCACCCCCGTGGCGTGGCCGATGAATATAAATGCCGAACCGCGCAGGTGAGACCGCAAAATGGTCACGAACCGATAACAAACAAATGAGTAATCGGAAACAATCTGGTCTATGCTGTCTCCAGCTGACTGTGGAACCGCCTGTGGGCCGGAGCGCCCGGGACTGTTTCGGACTGTTAACGAATGTCCAGCCGGCACCGATAGACCCCGATAGATCCACAGTGCGTCCAGAGCACGACCGTTGAGCCGAGGAGAACAATGACCTACCAGACCGGAGCCCGCCGCGCGGGCCTCATGATCATCGCGGTGATCGCCGCCGTCGCCACCGCACTCGCCCTCATGGTGACCGTCGGCGCCGGCACCGCCAACGCGAACAACCGCGGCTGGCTGCGCCCCGACGCCACCGGTTCCTGCGACTGGGACGCCGTCGGCTTCGGCGTCCAGCGCTGTGACGTGTACTCCCCGTCCACCGGCCACAACATCACCGTCCAGGTGCAGCCCGCCGGCCGTGGCGGCAACGCCGGCTTCTACCTCCTCGACGGTCTGCGCGCCACCAACCACGCCAACGCCTGGACCGTGGACGTCAACGCCCCGCAGGTCTACAACGACACCAACATCACCCTCGTGATGCCCGTCGGCGGTGCCGGTTCCTTCTACGCTGACTGGCAGGGCCCGGCCACCTACGACCTCAACAACCCGGTCACCTACCAGTGGGAGACCTTCCTCACCAACGAGCTGCCGGGCTACCTGCAGCAGCACTTCGGCGTCGCCCCGAACAACAACTCCATCGCCGGCCTGTCCATGGGTGGCACCGCCGCCCTCAACCTGGCCGCCAAGCACCCGGGCCAGTTCCGTCAGGCCCTGTCCTGGTCCGGCTACCTCACCCAGACCATGCCGGGCATGCAGACCCTCATGCGTGTCGCGCTTCTCGACGCCGGTGGCTTCAACATCAACGCCATGTACGGCACCGTCATCAGCCCCCGCCGTTTCGAGAACGACCCGTTCCTCAACATGGAGGGCCTGCGCGGCAAGGACGTCTACATCTCCGCCGCCACCGGTATCCCCGGCCCGGAGGACGCCCACTACCCGGTCAACCTGAAGCTCTCCGGTGCGCCGCTCGAGATGCTGGCCCGCGTCTCCACCCGCCTGTGGGAGGGTAAGGCCCGCGCCACCGGCCTCAACGTCACCACCGACTACCCGATCACCGGTATCCACAACTGGACCCAGTTCGGTTCCCAGCTGGAGAAGACCAAGCCGCGCGTCCTCGACGTGATGAACGCCTGGTAGTACCTGGCGCAAGACCCCGGAAGGTTATCCTTCCGGGGTTTTTTCGCGTCTGCCCTCGGCGTGCCCTACGCTAAAGTCTCAAGTTCAACTTAAACTTGAGCACGACCACTGGGGCCCACACCCCACGGCGACTAGAACTGAACAACCTTTCACCGGCGTGCGACGCCGGGAACGGGTGGGCGTCGATAAGCGCATCCCGGGGGAGGGGAACCCCCGGGCACCACCCGGCCCCCGCGCACGCCGGGGTACACGACCGCGAACCCACAAGGATCCACACCATGCGCGACACCGCATCCCGTTCCCCGCAGCGCCGGCGCCCCTGGCTCGCCGCTGTCGTTGTCCCGACCACGCTGGCCCTCGGCCTGGCCGTCGCCCCCGCAGCACACGCTCAGAGCGCCCTGCCGGGCAGCAGCGACCTCTCCGACTCGTTCCGCCCCACCGACCCGCCGCAGCGCACCCCGATCAACACGACCTACCCCGACATCGCCAACCTGCCGGCCGGTGTCGAGGTCGAGCGCGTCGAGTGGATCACCAACCGCCGTGTCGCCCTGTTCATCCGCTCCGCCGCCATGCCGGAGGAGCTCGTCCAGGTGCAGATCCTCCTGGCCCGCGACTGGCACTCGAGCCCGAACCGCACCTTCGCCGAGGTGTGGGCCCTCGACGGCCAGCGCGCCCGCGACGACGACTCCGGCTGGACCATCGAGACCAACATCGAGCAGTTCTACGCCGACAAGAACGTCAACGTCATCCTGCCCATCGGCGGCGAATCCTCCTTCTACTCCGACTGGCAGCAGCCCGACAACGGCAAGCACTACAAGTGGGAGAGCTTCCTCATGCAGGAACTCGTCCCCATCCTCGACCAGGGCTTCCGCTCTAACCAGGACCGCGCCGTCGTCGGCCTGTCCATGGGCGGCACCGCCGCGATGAACCTCGCCCAGCGCAACCCGCACATCTTCGACTTCGTCGGCTCCTTCTCCGGCTACCTCGACACCACCTCCACCGGCATGCCGCAGGCCATCCTCTCCGCCCAGCGCGACGCCGGCGGCTACGACGGCACCAAGATGTGGGGCCAGCCCGGCGGCCAGGACTGGATCGACCACGACCCCAAGTACGGCATCGGCGAACTCAAGGACATGAAGGTCTACGTCTCCGCCGGCAACGGCCGCGACGACTTCGGACAGGAGGGCACCGTCGCCCGGGCCCGGGCCAACGCCGCCGGCGTCGGCCTGGAGATCCTCTCCCGCATGACCTCCGAGACCTTCGTCCGCAAGGCCCGCTCCGAGGGCGTCGAGCCGATCGTCCACTTCCGCCCCTCCGGCGTCCACTCCTGGGACTACTGGCAGTTCGAGATGGCGCAGGCCTGGCCGCACATCGCCAACGCCCTGTCCCTGTCCAAGGACGACCGCGGTGCCGACTGCGAGGTCATCGGCGCCATCGCCCAGGCCACCCAGTCCGGCGTCATCGGCTCCTGCGTGACCAACGAGTACGACGTGGAAGGCGGCAAGCGTCAGGACTTCCGCAGCGGCGTCGCCTACTGGTCCCCCGAGACCGGCGCCCACGCCCTCCACGGCCGCATCAACGCCCGCTACCAGCACATCGGCGGCCCCGCCTCCTGGCTCGGCTTCCCGCTCACCGGCGAGCAGGCCACCCCCGACGGCAAGGGCCGCTACGTCCACTTCGAGAACGGCTCCATCTACTGGACCCACGCCACCGGCGCCTGGGAGGTCCCGCAGAAGGCCAAGGACGCCTGGTCCCGCAGCGGCTGGGAGCGCGGACCGCTCGGCTTCCCGACCTCCGCACCGCAGGACGTCGACGGCGGCCAGGTCCAGGAGTTCCAGGGCGGCGTCATCGTCACCCCGGACAACGGCGACGCCCAGGTCGTCTACGGTGCCATCGGCGCCAAGTACAAGGAGCTCGGCAACGTCACCTCCGAGCTCGGCTTCCCCAAGGGTCCCGAGAAGTCCATCGCCGGTGGTGCCTTCCAGGAGTTCGACAACGGCAACATCTACTGGTCCGTCTCCACCGGCGCGCACTACATCAAGTACGGTGCGATCTTCGACCACTGGGGCCGGGACCGATGGGAACAGGGTAAGTTCGGCTACCCGACCGCTGACCACGCAACCATCCCGGCCGGAGGCGAGATCGTCGAGTTCCGCAACGGCACCATCCGCCAGGTCAACGGCGTCATCCAGGAGGAGACCAACTAATCATGCGCACAGGGCTGCTCGTAGCCGCACTCGTCGGCGCCCTCACCCTCACCGCCTGCGGCAACCTCGTCACCGCCGAAGTCCGCGGCGAATCCGCCCTGTCACTCAACGAGGCCGGCGAGGTCCTCCTGCACGTGGACACCTGTGACTACCGCATCAACGGTGTCGGGGTCTACGAAGGTCGGGAGAAACTCCCGGGCGGCGAGGAGAACGTCCTCATGGGGGAGCTGTCCGCCGACAGGTCCCAGCACGGGCGGGTCACCGTCAACCTCCAGTCGCCCGAGCCGCCGTGGGAGGCCACCGACCCGGTGGCCATGCGGGAGAGCGACGACCTCATCTACATCGTCATCCCGACCCCGGACCGCACCGTCGCCGGCCGGGACGAGGCCATTCCCCAGGTCGCCGCCACGATGACGCAGCTCAGGGCGCTGAAGCCGGGGGAGGTGCTCATCAACGAGTACAGCCACGAGCGGGCCACGGAACTGAACAACAGTGACATCATCGACGAGATCGGCATCCCGGCGGAGGACTTCCGGGCGGAGTGCCCGCCGGGATGACACGGTGACACGATGACACGGTGGGGGGTGACGCGGCGTCGGCACGCGGGACGGCGCGCCCGGCACCGCGTACCGGAGGGAGCCGGGACCGGATAAGACCACCGTCACACACTGGCGATACTGCAGCACAGGCGTCGGGGGAGTAGTCTTAACGGCTGTTCACCATCGTGGCCGTATAATGGCCCGATTTTTCTTCCGCTAGGAGCAGCCCACTCGTGTCCCATCCTGAGTTCCGTAACGTCGCCATCGTCGCGCACGTTGACCACGGCAAGACCACCCTCGTCAACGCCATGCTGGAGCAGTCCGGCGTCTTCAGCGACCACGGCGAAGTCACCGACCGTGTGATGGACTCCGGCGATCTGGAACGCGAGAAGGGCATCACCATCCTGGCCAAGAACACCGCCATCCGGCGGGCCGGCCAGGGCAAGGACGGCAACGACCTCATCATCAACGTCATCGACACCCCCGGCCACGCCGACTTCGGTGGCGAGGTCGAGCGCGCGCTGTCCATGGTGGACGGCGTCGTCCTCCTCGTCGAC
>ENA-UOUL01001937-UOUL01001937.1-bioreactor-metagenome-genome-assembly--contig:-NODE-1937-length-26321-cov-11.765546_pt1 | contig 26321 bp, 20 predicted proteins | sample MGYA00249838_ERZ747220 | MGnify/ENA primary metagenome ERZ747220 (study PRJEB28778, sample SAMN05720191) | bioreactor metagenome | isolation source: Anaerobic biogas reactor | place: USA:Washington...
TGTTGTTTTTTCATCCGGTCATGCTGACACATTTGACCGGTTTGTCAAAAGCTCTGCGTTTCTTATTTTACGGAGTAGTTAGAGTAGTATGGAAAAAGACTGTGATCCGGCTCAATTGCAGATCGAAGGCCTTTGTTTTAGCGGAAAATTTCAGCCGCATAAATCATAAAACTCGAGGAGGTTCTTCATGGGGTGGTTATTTTTGGGCATTCTGGCAACTATCGCATCAAGTGTTGAAGCGGTACGAGACATCGATAAATTTCAACACAAAAAGTACTGGGTGATACTGGCGCTGGACGTGGTGTTTGGCTTCGGCACCCTGGCGGGGGGAGCATACCAGGTCTTGGGGTTCGTGGGGCTCGTGGGGCTGGTCATTGTGGGAATTGTTCATGGATATATGCGTAGGGCGGATGCAAGTCCCACGCCGCCGCCGCAGGAGCGTCCCAAAATCGATTTGTCGAAACTGGGGAGCAATGCGACAACCTCCGGAACCCAGGCTGCACAAACGGCCGGCCAGGTAAACGCCAGGAATCTCCTTTTTAGCCCGCAGAATAGCCCGCAAGCTAATCAACTGTTGGCGATGACGCTCCCGGACGCGGACGATCCCGCGCGAGCCGTGGTCGGCAAATGGACAATTGAGGATGGCAAAATCGGCAATATTGGGGTCACGGTGGAAATCTTCCCTGATAACACTTGCCGCTTTAGCAACAACGCCACTGGCACCTGGGAGATCAAAGAGGGCAATCAAATGCTTATTACCGCGCAGCCGTTTGCCGCTTTTAGCTTGACGCCCCACGAGAATATGATGAACGGCGGCTGGATTGAAATCAAAGGTGACCAAGGTATTGCGTCGAGCGTGATTTTGAAACGCATTGGCGACCCAGTGAGTACGGGTGCAGTGCGGCAGATTGCGACGTTTTATGGGGCGGCCGATAAACCCACGGCCCACATTTTCTCCGATGGGACGATCAAAAACGTCAATGGCCAGATTTTGGGGCATGTGGACGCCCAGGGCAAAGTCTATGCCGCATCCAGCCGGTACTGGGGACGGGTTGCCAGCAACGGCGATTTCTATCAAAGTGCCGGCACAGATAGTGAGATGTACATGGGGCACGTTTCCGCCAAGGGGGAGATCACGACCACGACGGGCGACCCGTGGGGCCGGGTGACGCTCGCAAAAAACGCCGCCAGCTCATATCCACTGCCCGCACTCGGCGGCGCGGCCATGATTTTGACCCTACTCGTGCAGTTGATGGGCTCGCCGGATAGGTTGTAGAACCCTAATCGCCCGTCTCCAGTTCCCGCAGTTTTTCCTCGGAGGCGAGCGTGACGATTTCGTCGCCGGGCGCGAGGATGTGCGTGGGGTTGGGTGGGATGTGAACTTCGTCTTTGCGGATGTGCAGCAGGACGGTTAGGCCGGCTTCGCGGGTGAGGGTGGCGATGGCGACGCCGTCCAGGCGGGAGTTGGCCTCGACGGTGAGATGCGCGATACTTTGCGGGACGCCGAACTGTTCTCTGCTGACGGTCACAGGCTGGACGATGTACATATTCAGCGCCTCCGCCACAAAGAGCGGCGCGGCGATGGCCGAGGTGCTGTAGACGGCGTCGATGGCGAAGGCGCGTTGCAGTTGTTCGCCCAAGGATTCTTCGAAGATGCGCATCACCACGCGCAGGCCGGGCGCCAGTTCGCGGGCGCGCAGCAATGCCTCAAAGTTGACCATGTCGTTTTCACCGCAGGCGATGAGCGCCGTCGCCGTTCGCACGTCGGCCTGTTCCAGGACGGCGTGCTGCCGGAAATCGCCGTAGATAACGGGGACGCCGCGCTCGCGCAGGTGTTCTGCCAGCACGTCAGGCGCAAAATCCAGCGCGACGACCGGCTGGTGCAGCGCCAGCAGCGCGTTGACCACGCGGTAGCCCGTATGTTGCAGACCGCACACGAGAATCGATCCGGTTTCGGACGCGCTTTGTCGTTGGCGTGCCAATGCGCCTGCGCATTGCATCTCGGCGAAAACGAGGAGGGCATCCCCGGCTTGCAGTACCGTCTCGCCCTCCGGCTCGACGCACATTCTCCCGTTATGTTCCAGACAAACGACGGTTACGTCATAAGCGTCCGCCGTTGCGCCCAACTGCGTCCCCACCAACGGTGACGTTGCTTCCAGCATGAGTTTGGTCAGGAAGTAAGTGCGGCCTTTGAGCGCGAAGGTTTCCAGCACCTCCATGCCGATCGCCGCGTGCGCGAAGGCCGCCGCCGCCACCGCCGACCGGCTGATGACGGCCTTCACGTCGAACGTCTCTTGAATTTCGCCGGCGATGCTGTCGTCGAAGAGGCGCAACACGATGCGCGCCTGCGGATTCAGTTCGCGGACGTGGAAGACGGTTTCGATATTCACCAGGTCCTGGTTGGTGCAGGCGAGGACAGCCTGCGCGCGGGGGACACCGGCGCGGCGCAGCACTTCCTTATCGTGAACGTCGCCGGTGATGCAGGGCATGCCCCGTTCGATGAGGATCGTCACCAGCGGCGAAACCGTCATCTCGATGCCGATGACCGGCTGGCCGAGGTCGAGCAGTTGAGCAGCGATGCGGTAGCCCACGCGCCCCAAGCCACAGACGACGACAGGCCGTTCGACCGTCGCCGCCAGCGCCTCCTGCCACGCCTGCCCGCGTTCGCCGCGCACGAAGAAGATGCGCAGGATGTTGAGGATGTTCAACCCGAACGCCAGCAGCAGCGGGATACCCACGAGCGGCACGATGACGAAGTAGATGTCGAGCGCGGGACTGTTCGGCATATCGGCATAGGTGATCTGGAACGCGATCATGTTCAACACGGCGTATATGGATTTCACGTAAGTGATAGGGATGTCGCCGGGCGTGAGGTTGTGGTTGTAGGTCTCCTCGAAGAGCAAGGCCGTCAGGGCGACGACCACGATCAAAACAGCACTCACGTTCCAAGGGAACAGGCGCGCGAGCACCCGCAGGTCTTGGCAGAACTGCCGCCACCAGCGGGCGCTTGTGCGACCTGAAAGCGCGGTTTTCCGGCGTTGCAAACGTGTGTTCATAGAGCGAATCAGCGAATGAAAGAATCAGCGATTGGCAAACCGGCAACGAGTAACGCGTAACCAGTTACCGATTACCGCAACCCACAACCAAAGTGTACTCGGACTTGCCAACCGCGCAACTGGCTACACTGCAAGACCTTTCTTCTGCGCGTAGTACGTATAGTCGCCCGCGTATTCAGTTAGGTTGGCGTCCTCTAGCTCGACGATGCGGTCGGCGATGCGGTTGAGGAAGTAGCGGTCGTGCGAGATAACGAGCACCGTCCCTTCGAACTCCTCGAGCGCCTGTTCCAGCACCTCGCACGACGGCAGATCGAGGTTGTTCGTCGGCTCGTCGAGCAGCAGGAAGTTGGCGTCCGAAAGCATCAGCTTGGCGAGCTGCAAGCGGCTGCGCTCCCCGCCGGAGAGCGTAGAGACCGTGTCTCGCGTCCGCTCGTAGGGGAACAGAAAGCGCCGCAGGAAGTTCACCGCCGCGTGCTCCGACATCGACTTCGCGTCCCAGATTTCCTCGATCAGCGTGCGCTGCAGATCGAGCGTTTCATGCTGCTGTGCGTAGTAGCCGACTCGCACGCTGGGTCCGACCTTGATTACGCCGCCCGTCGGCTCCTCTTGCCCCAGGATGCAGCGAAACAGCACGCTCTTGCCGCTCCCGTTTGCGCCGATGAGGCCCACGCGCTCCCCGCGCCAGATCAGCAGGCTCAGGCCGAGCAGTACGATTTTGTCCTCGGTTTCCGTGCCACGCGGGGCGAAAATCTTGTCGAGGTTGGCGATATCCAGCACTTTGTTCGAACCGCGCCAGCCGTTCAGTTCCAGCCCCATTTTCTCGCGCTCGAAGATGGGTTTTTCGATCTTGTCCATTTTATCCAGCATCTTTTGCCGCGAACGGGCCTGGCGGATGTGGCGCTCATCGATGACGATGCTGGCCCAGTACTCGAAGCGCGCAATCGCCGCCTCGATGCGGGTGATTTCCTTCTGCTGCGCGGCGTAAAGCTGTTGCTGGCGCAGCAGGCGCAATTGCTTCTCGGTGGAATAGGCCGAGTAGTTGCCCTGGTACAGCGTGAGTTTGCGGTCTTCGAGTTCGGCGATGTGCTCCGCCACCTCGTCCAGCAGATAGCGGTCGTGCGAGACGATGATGACCGTTCCGGCGAAGCCGTGGATAAAGCGTTCCAGGTAGACCTTGCCCGCCAGATCGAGGTGATTGTCGGGTTCGTCGAGCAGCAGCAGATCGCACTGGATGGCGAGCAATTGCGCCAGGCCGAGCATCTTCTTCTGCCCGCCGGAAAGCACCGCCACGGCCTTGTCGAAGTCGGTCTCGGCAAATCCGACGGTCTGCAACGCCTGCTTGACGCTGCTCTCGTAGCGGTAGCCGTCCAACTGCTCGTAGGCTTCCTGCGCGCGGGTATGCGCCGCCATCACGCGCGCGAACTCGCGCTCGTCCTCGTAGACGGCGGGATCGCTCATGCGCGTTTCCAGGCGGCGCATCTCGGCTTCGAGGCGGTGGATGTCGGCGTTGGCGCTCAGAGCGGCTTCCCACACCGTCGCCGGACCACCTTTTTCGACGGGGACGAAGCGCGGTTCCTGGGCCAGGTAGCCGATGCGCGTTTTGTGACGGACGAGGTAGCCGCTGTCGGGCTGCAACTCACCCGCGATCAGCCGCAGCAGCGTGGACTTTCCCGCGCCGTTCGGGCCGACCAGGCCGATCTTCTGCCCGGCTTGAATCTCCCACGAGAGATTGTCCAGCACCAACAGCGGCCCGTGGTGATAGGTGACTTTATCGACATTGACGATGATCTGACTCATTGTGCTTCCTCCTGTAAATATACCATTAGATTCGTGGTAGAATCTTATTCGCGGTGGGAGTCTCGCGTGCGCGGTACAGGAAGGTGGTCAGGAGAAAACAAAAAGCCGCAGACGCGAGCGCGCCCACGGCTCTGAACTAACAAACGGATGAAATGCAAGTGTTGTTCGCAGGCGCACCTAAAAACGGTGCGCTGCACTGAAACAGACGACGCCTCTTAGCATCAAAGCTGACTGTCCAATCGAAAAGCGAATCATAGTTTTACCTGCCTTTACAAAAGAGAGTATACCACGAAGTTGAAAATAAGCGAATGGGCGAATCAGCAAATGGGCGAATAAAGAATCAGCGAATGGGGTATAAAGTCATTGCTCGTATCGTGCATCTTGCCTTTTACCCCCTACTTCCTACTTCCTACTTCTTACTCCCTACTTCCTACTTCTTACTCCCTGCATCTTGCATCCTACCTCCTTACAAGTACAATGTCGATGCGATGACACAGGACTTGGCTGATTCACAATGAGTCGATACTTTATTCCAGCACGCGAAACGCGCGTTGAGATCGTGGTCGTCAACTCGCGCTTTATTGCGACGGCGGCGCCGGTCTTCAGCGTGGACGAGGCGAAGGCGTTTGTGGCGCGCATCCGGGCCGAGTTTGCCGACGCCTCTCACAACGTCCCGGCGTTTGTGGTGGGGCACGGCAGCTCGGTGATTGCGCATTGTGGCGACGACGGCGAACCTTCCGGGACGGCGGGTCGCCCGGCGCTGGCGGTGTTGCAGGGCAGCGATCTGGGCGACGCGGCGGTGGTCGTGACGCGCTACTTCGGCGGGACGAAACTCGGCACGGGCGGCCTGGTGCGGGCGTACAGCGAGGCTGTCCGCGAGGTGCTGCGCGCGCTGCCGCTGGCGGAGCGTGTCCCCACGCACACGGCTATGGTCGCCGTCCCGTACAACCTGTTCGAACCGGCGCGCTTGCTCGTGGCCGAGCATCGTGGCGAAATCCTGGACGAGGACTTCGCCGGGGATGTGACGTTGACCGTGCGCTTTGCCGTGGAGCGTTTCCCGGCGTTCCAGGCGGCGCTGCAGGAACTTTCCGCCGGACGGGTGGCGGCGGAGATCGTCGAGACCGATGATGCGACGATTATGCCGGTGGGGAAAAGTCTGTCAGTGTAAGGCTTGCCGACCGCGAATTAGGGAACGAATAAACGAATTCGGGCCTTGGATCAACTAAAAACGCGCGTTAACCAGGCATCTATTCGTTTATTCGTTGAAGATTCGTGGTCGGCCTGTGCCGTGGTTTACTTTAATAGGAGGTGTGTCGTGAGCCGTAAATTCGCATTTGTGTTGCTGTTGATCGCGTTGTTGTCAGGCGTGGGGAGTGTGCAGGCTGCGCCTCGGGCCGGGCAGACCTATTACGTTTCCAGTTCCACCGGCAATGACGGCAACAATGGCCTTTCCGAGGGCGCGCCCTTCGCCACCGTGAGCAAGGTCAACGGCTTGAATTTGCAGCCCGGCGACAGCGTCTTGTTCAAGTGCGGCGACGTGTGGCGCGCCGACCCGCTCATCATCAGGCGGTCTGGCGTGGCAGGGTCTCCGATCACGTTTGGGACGTATCCGGCGGGGTGCGCGGACAAGCCCGTGCTTTCCGGCGCGCAACCGATTACGGGCTGGACACTGTCGGGCGGCGCCGTCTACGTGGCGAATCTGGCGACGGGCGCCAACGCCGGGAAGTTCGCGCACGGCGTCAACCAGCTTTTCCGCGGCGACGCGCGCTTGCCGATGGGCCGCTGGCCCAACCTCGACGCGGGTGACGCCGGATATGCGACGATCGATGCACAGCCGGGCGCGGCGCAGTTCCGCGACGGCGCGCTGCCCGCCGTGGATTGGCGCGGCGCGGTCGCCCACATTCGCGGGATGCGTTGGTATATCCTCAACCGCGCAGTGACCGGTGTCTCCGGGACCACGCTCACGCTGGGCGCAAATCTCGATTGTTGGGGTGGAAATTGTACCGGCTGGGGCTATTTCCTCAACAATCACCGCGCCACACTGGATCGCGAAGGCGAGTGGTACTACGATGCAGCGGCGCGGCAGGTCTATCTCTACACTACAGGTGGTGCGCCAGCCGACGGTGAGGTCGAAGGCTCCGTTGTGCTTGAGGACGACGATCGCTCGTGGGGCGGCATCACGTTGGGAAAGGATTTGGAAGAGCCGGGTATCGCTTACGTCGTCGTTGAGAACCTCGACGTCCGGCGCTGGTTTCGTCACGGCATTGCCACGCCGACCAACCACGCCCATTACGAAAACCACCATGTCACGCTGCAAAACAACACGATCTCGGATGTGGACGGTATGGGGATCAATCTGATGTCGTGGGTGTGGGATGCAGAGGATGGCCGGCCGGATGGGTGGCGCGGCGGTTACACGATGACTGTTGATGGGAACATCATCGATACGGCCAATCGTATGGGGATCAACCTGTGCAGCCGGAACTCAACCATCAGCGACAACGTCATCCGCAATGTGGGGCTGATCGCCAACCTGGGCGCGGCGGGGATGGGCTGCGACTTCGATGACGGCGGCGGGCAGTGCACCGAAGACGGCGACGGCATCCGCATCAAGGTGGACGAGGCTGCCGACTCCGCCAATAACAACACCATCGCGCGCAACCGGCTGGAGCGCATTGCTCACAACGGCATCGACGTGTTCGGTTATGCGAACGTTTTCGAGCAAAACGTCATCCACGAAGCGTGTTACGCCAAGGGCGATTGCGGCGGCGTGCGGACGTATGGCCGGCTCAATTTCGGCGCTACCCCGGTGTATCAGTTGGCGTTCCGCTCCAACATCGTTGTAGACACGCCCGGTAACACCGACGGCTGCCACGACGACTACAAGGCGCTTTTTGGGTTTGGTCTATACATCGACAACTATTCGCGGGACGTGCTTCTCGAAGGGAATACAGTGATCGATTCGACGGCAGCCGGTATTTTGTACCAACATTCCACCGGCACGGCGCGGAACAATGTTCTCTATAATAACAGCGCCGGTACACTGGGGGCCTCACAAGTCGCTTTGGCCGAGAGCGATACACGCGTCAATCTTCAAGGGAATGTCCTCTTTGCACTAAAATCGACCGCGCGGACCTTGTCTGGCGCGCGTGCGAACCTCACTGCATCCGACTACAACGACTTTTTCCATCCTTACGTCGCCAAACATATCTCGGTGAATGGAAGTAAGACGCTGGCGGAATGGCGGAGTTACAGCGGGCTGGATGCGCATTCACACGAGACGTGGTACACCCAGGCTGCCGGTGAACCGCCGCGCTCGCGCATCTTCTACAACGATACGGCTGTTGGGCAAACCATCGACTTGGGCTACACCAGCTATTTTGATCTCCGGCAGAACGTCGTGGTTGGCAGTTTGTACCTCTCGCCGTTCACCTCGCAAGTGTTGATTGCCTCCGCCGATGTGCCCGATCTTGTCTTGACGATGGCGCTGGACGGCCCTGGGACGGTGATCTCCAACATGCCCTTGACGTACACCCTCACGCTTGCCAATCAGGGCACGTACACCGCTACGGCCGTCGTCCTCACCCACACGGTTCCGGTGTTGCTCGTCGACCCTATGTGGGATGCCGGTGGGGCGTTGGCGAGCGCGGTAGCCCGGCTTGGCTCGTCTTTCGTCTGGGACGTCCCCGATTTGCCGCCGGACGCCGTGGGAACGATAACGATGACTACGGCGTATGCAAGTAGCCTGTTGCTGGATCAGCCCATCGCACTCAGAGCGACCGTATACACGCCTGTCACAGAGGCGAACCTGGCTAACAACACCGCGTGGTTGGCGCTGGGGGAGTGGCGCAAGGTCTTCTTGCCGCTTGTGATGCGCCATTATTGACTGGGGTATGTCACACACAAACCCTTAGCGTTCGTAAAAGTATAACTTCCCGAAAGCTGTGGCCGGTCTCCGACCGCGCCACCGCAGGGTAGGGCCGCGTTGGAGGAGGCAAACCATGAAAAACAAGGTCTGGGCGTGTGTGGAAATCCTGGGTGTATACATTGTTATGCGGCTGTTGGGGCAGGCGGTCCGCTCAACCGGTTTGATGGATGCCCAGGTCCATTTGCTCGGCTGGTCATACACCGGTGGGCTGATCCAAATGGGCGTGCCGCTGCTGGTGATCTGGCTCACCCGGCGGCGCTGGGCCGACTACGGCGTGACACTGGCGGGCTGGCAGAACAACCTGGATGTTGGCATCAAGGCGTACCTTGTGCGGATCATCCCTTATGTGCTCGGAATCGGCGGCGCGATGTTGCTGAAGCTCGACTATCGTATGCTGCCCGGCGGGTTGCTGGTGGCTCTAGCGGAGATGCTGGGGATTGCCGTGATGCTGTGGGTGCTGCGCCGCCAATCGGAGGAGAAGGCGCTGGCGTCGGTACGTAGCAATGTGATTGCGCTGGTTGTGCTGTTACCCCTTCCCATTCTGGTCGGACTGGCGATGCGCCGTCTGACTTTAATTGTCGTTTCCACGGTGGTCTGGCAGTTCGTCTTTTCTGGCTTCGGCGAGGAGATTTTCATGCGCGGTTACGTGCAGGGCCGGCTAAACCAGGCGTTTGGCCGCTCGTGGACGGTTTTCGGCGTGCAGTGTGGGCCGGGATTGCTGATCGCGTCGTTGCTGTTTGGGTTGCTCCATGCGTTCAACACCTACAATCCGGCTGCCGGTGAATACACGCTCGCGTGGGGGTGGGCGCTCTTCACCGTCTTCGGTGGTCTCTTCTTCGGCCTGATCCGCGAGAAGACAGGCAGCCTGCTCGGCTGCGGTATCGCGCACGGTCTACCCGACGCCGTCGGCGAAGCGCTGGCGAAGGTTATGGGATGGGCGCTGTGAAATGCCTCCTCGGTCGTTATCACCGCTTTTTGGGGACACGGATTAACACGGAAAGCACGGATTTTTCCATATGTTGTTTATTTACAGACTCTTAGGGTCTGGGAGACCCTAAGAGTCTGTTGTGGATGCGTCAAAGAGGTTCCCACACTTCTGCCAGAACAAACGCATGACTGAGATAACGGGCCGCCGCCAGACGATTGCCCCCGTCGGCCACGATGTAGCGATTCCCGGATTTGTAAGCCGTGACGGGCGTCATATCGTCGCCTTCGAGCCTGCGATAGACCTCTCTCTCTGAGCCGGGGAACAGAATGTCCCAGACGTTGTACAGGATATCCCGGAGACTGAGGCGGCTTTCCTCTTTAGCCTCGGCGATCTCATGCAGCGCGATGTAGCGCAAACCCAGGTATGTACACTGCGCCGTATCGGGCAGCGTTGTCTGTTTGCACGCTATGGCCGCCGTTCTTAGGGCGGGGCAGATGACGTTGTTCTGCGAGCCGACGTTGCTCTGCAAGCCGACGTTGCTCTGCAAGCTATGGATCATTCTCGTTGTTGTCATTTTTTCACCTTTCCTTCCTTGGTGGTCGCTATTCTTGCAACCGGTTGCATTACGGGTCAAAAAAAACGCCAGTAGACTGGCTCAGTGCCCTTGTGAGGGTTCGGAAACCCTCACAAGGGTAAAAAGATCATTAGGGTAAAAGGCCACTATGCCGATTCCCGGACGACCAGCTTTGCCGGGATGGTCACGTTCGTCACGACGCCCGTTTCGATGTATTGGATCAGGTTCTGCGCCAGTAGTTTCCCCACCAGAGGGAGGTTCTGGCTGACCGTGGTCAGGGGTGGGTTGTTGAACCCGGCGATTGAAAGGTCGTCGTACCCGATCACGGCGATGTCGTCCGGCACGCGCCGCCCCTGCTCGCGCAGCGCGTTGATCGCCCCGATGGCCATCAAATCGCTGTTTACAAACACGGCGTCCAGGTCGGGTCTGGCCTCCAACAAGTGCAGCACCCGCTTGGCAGCAGACTCGCTTGTCCAGTCGCCATAGCTGACCAGGTCCGGTTCGACTTTCTGCCCGCCTTCTTGCAGCGCGGCGGCGTAGCCGTCATACCGTCTTTGCACCTCGGCTTCGAAGTCCGGGCCGCCCAGAAAGGCGATGTGACGTCTGCCTGTCTGCAGAAAGTGCCCGGCTGCCAGCCTTCCGCCGCCGAAATTGTCGCCGTTGACGGAACAATAGCTTTGATTGGGCAACGGCGTCCCCCACACGATAAACGGCGCCTGCATCTTGACCAGCGAGTCGATGTGGTGTTTCTTCCGCGTGGAAGTCAACAGAATGAAGCCATCCACCCGGCCGGTATCGAGATATTGGTGGGGCCAGTTGGGATCGTGCGGATTGATGTTGGCCACGAGCATATCGTAATGAAAGTTCGATAACGTGTTCGTAATCGCGCCGAGAATCTCCAACAGAAAGAGATCGTTGACCGAGAAGCACTCGTCGTATTGGTGCGCGTGCACCACAAACGCAATCGTGCGGCTTCGCTGGCGGCTGAGACGGCTGGCCGAGACGTTGATCTGGAAGTTGTGCTCCTTGGCCACGGCGAGAATCCGCGCTTTCGTTTCCGCGCTGATCAGCGGGCTATCGTTCAACGCGCGCGACACCGTCGACTTGGACACCCCTGCCAGCCGGGCGATATCGGCGATCGTTTGGACGGTTTTTGCGTTCATCTGGTTCCTCGTGACTATGTTCCTTGCAACCGGTTGCATTATCATTATACGGGATATCGGTGTTTTTGTCAAGAGGGAATTTTGGGCAGGGGGCGTGGAATGTTCCCGTTTAGCGATAAGGAAGTGGGCCTTGGAGGGCGGCGATAAGGCGGGTAAACTCGCGCTCTGCCCGTTGCGGGTGCGCCAGATCGAGGGTGGTCAACATACTCAGGTGTGTTGGCAGGCGGTTTGTCTCCAGCGGGCCGAACTGTACCGGCAGCAGGCGGTAGCTCCGTTCCAGCAGCCCCAATGTTTGCGCCAGTGTGGCTTCAAATTCAGAGATGGCGTCGGCCAGGTAATTCTCCGACAGCACTACCACCGTGCGTTTGGCAGCCCGAATACCGCGTTCTACATTCACGACTCGTGCTACGCCGGGTTGTTCCACGTCTCCGGAAACCGCCACGCGCAATCCTGCCGCCAGCAGCCGGGGCTGAAGCGTCTCCCACACCCAGGCGGCGTCGGGGTCCCGATCGGCGTAACTGATGTAGGCATCGTAGCGGAAGCCCGTCTCGTCGCGGGCTACGTAGCCTTTTTGTCCGCCCAGGTAGAGCGCGAGCGGAAAATTTTCTTCCACCTCGGCTTTGAAGACGGGATGTTGTTGCGGGCACGCGGCGGTGACGCGCGGTTGCAGGTATTCGAACAGGTCGAACAGGCGGATGAAGCCATCGTCGCTGGATACGCCGCCCGACAATCCGGCCAAAAGTTCTTGCGTAAAAAGGCTGTTTTTTGCGCCGGACAGCGCCCACGAAATCTCGTCGCTGCGCGAGGAGGCCAGGATCACCCGGCCGCGCCCGGCCACGAGTGCGTCGTAGTAGGCGTGCGGCAGCCCGGTTTTGAACGTGGGGCCGGCGGTCTTCGGCGCGCCGATGCCGCCGGCATGGCAGCAATCCAGCGCCACCAGCACCTTCTGTGCCGGGAGAGCGCGTAGCGCGGCGGTGAACTCTGCTCCGGAGAGCGCGGTGGCGGCCAACTGTGCTTCCGGACCGGCGCGGGTGTCTACGGGGAGCAGATATTCGCCGGCAGCGGGACCAGCTTCAATCCGCCCTCCATGTCCGGAGAAGTAGAGGAACACGCAACTCTCCGGCGTGGTTCGCTGTGCCAGCGCAGCCAATTCTGCCAGCAGACGGGCGCGGGTGGCGTCTTCGTCGAGTAATACGCGGACGTTTTCGCATGGGTAGCCACAGCGGTTTGTATCTTGGAGCAGGGCGGCGAGCGCATCGACGTCGTTGCAGACAACCGGCGGGAGGGCGGATATGTGCCGGTACTTCGCAACGCCAATCAACAAAGCGTGAGCGTTCAACATGGCAGATAAAACCCACTTTCAGCCGCGCTTAGCGGATCGGGCAACTGAAAAGCACGCGCAGCCAGCGATAGTAGGGCGTGTTTGCTCTGGCCCATGCACGGCAGTCGGCGGTGCGATCACTACCCACCGGCCCTATCCCATCTTTCGTGAGGACAATCCAGAGGGAGTAATGTCCCGCATCGGCCGGCATAAGCGCGAATGTAAGTCCTGTGGTGTAACAATTCCGGATACGGCTTGGAGCGCTTATGAAATAAAGATCGTCGATAGCAAGGGGATAACGTTGCCCGGCGCCGGTCTCGATCCACAGGGTGACGGTGGTTTCGAGAGCCGTGGGATCCAAAACGTCGAGGGGAGTGCTTGTGCAATAGGATTGTGGGAAGAGCGTATCCATGGGCAAACTATCGGTGAACGTCAAGTTCGTCAAAACGCTTGCCTGTCCCCCGATTTCCACCAGCCGGTAAGTGGATGGCGTGGAGGGGACTCCCAGAAGGATCGGCGCCGGCGAGGTATTCAACACGGCTGCGAGTAACTCCTGCGTCGTGCTGAACGCGCGGATGGCATCCACGGCGGAGAGAGGGTAGGTGACTTTACGCCCAAGTTGCAAGGGCGCGTCATCGACCAATGACCAGCGTTTTTCGTCCGACGTCGCGTCGTAGGCGAAAAAGCTCTCGATCGTTACCGCGCCGGTGGGGAGTGACGGGATGGCCGGGCCAGGCAAGCAAATGCGCTGGCCGATGTAGATGCGATGGGGATTGGCGATGCGCCCGGCATTGAGCGCCAAGAGGTGTTCGACTGTGGTCTGGTTGCGGCGCGCGATGCTGTACAGTGTGTCCCCCGGTTGTACCACGTAGCTGACCGGGCATAAGGCTTGTGTCTGCGCAACCGGCGGGCGCAAGAGCAGCCAGGCGCATAAACTCAACAGCAGGATCCCCACCTGGAAAAGAACTCGTTTTAGGGTCATGATAAACCTCCTTTGTTAGCGGGTTGTTACATGGCACGTAGCCGGGATTTTCTCTTGCCTTTTATGGTATCGAGGTCCATTGCCAACCGTTCTGGGTTGAATGACCGGTATGCAGCGCGCCGTCGGCGGTACCAACGATCAACTGGTTGTCTGTGATTGTCAATGCGGTTACGGCGGAGGTAGGGAATATGTGTGTTGCGGTTGTGTTTGCCACCCGCCACACCCCGTCCGTCGTTCCGGCGTAGAGTGTCTTGGAATTGCCCGCCAATCGCAAAACGGCTCGATCGTCCAGCATTTGGCCGTCAATACGCTGCCAGTCATTGTTGTTGTCGTCGAACTGCCAGATGCCATGGGCTAACGTGCCAACGCATAGTTTTCCTTTCCAGACCAACAGCGCGGTGCTGCTGGCGTCTGGCATAGTGGGTAGAATGGGGCGCGCCTCAAAATCGGCATTTGGAAAATCCAAGGGCCGCATAAGCGGGCTTGCCATGTTGACGAGGCATAGCGCGGGATTATGGGCGCCGTTTTGGAGTACGGGGTCATGAATGGTAAGTTGGAGGGTCAAGCCGGCGCGGGTAATGGCGATCTCGCCTTTCTTGGTGTCACTGCGTCCCCATTCTTGCCATGCGTCGTTTTCTGTCCAGTGCCATATTCTTCCCGCCGTGCCTACGTACAATGTATCCTGATAGACGCTCAAACAGAGTGGAATCTCGGTGGACGGCCAGCCGAGGTCTTCCCATCCCTGAGCCGTTTCGCGCCAAAGGCCATCCTTTTCTGTCGCCACAAAGAGCGTCGCCGCAGCGGCAAGCGCAGTTACTCCTGGCGCTGTAAACGCCGGGAGCGCTTGCTGTTGCCAGTTTGCCCCGGTGTGCGTGTAAAGCTTCAACCCCGCGTCGCTTCCGGCCCAGAGCCGGACCTCCCCTTGCACATTCGTGGTTTTTGCCAACGCCTGGATACCGCGCCCGGCCAGGATTCCTCGCCGGGCAAAACACGCAATAGCCTGGTCGATGATGTCGGACGCGCAACCCTGCTGCTCCATACAATCGAGCAGCGCCTCGGCGACATGCTCGAAGCTGGACGAGAACCCGTGAACGTAAGCGAACGCTTGCAAGGCCCATTGATCCAACTTCTCAGGAACGATCTCCGGAATCTGCCGGATATCCCACAGCGCTCGCGCCCAAATCATGCCGACTTCGTAGACGGTTATCTCGCTGATGGCCTGCGGGTTACAGGGGAATAGATTGGGAGCGGGGAGAAGGTCCTCCCCCGCAATTTGATCGGGACGGTGTAGATGCCAGCTATTCCCCCAGTTTGCATAGGCGTACGCGGCCCACGGCTCCGGCGAATCCAACGCTGCCTCCTCTAAACTGCTCCCCAGCGAGCGCGCCAGGTAGGTTGCATAGCCTTCCAATAGAGCGCGATTGAACGGCGCGGTTTCGGCCTCCAATTGTTCGAAGGGGGCGGGATTGATCGCATACGTCAGGGCATGGGCAAATTCGTGATAAATGACCTCGGGATCAAGGGCCGGATCACGAACAGCTTTGCCTTGTATGGATTTCAGTGTGTCGCCGGCAGGATTCACCACCGGGAAGTGGATGTGCGGCTGCTGTCCTGGCCGGGGGACGAAAGCCAAATCCAGCGGCGAGCCGGCCGCGACTTCCGTGAGGGTCGCGTGAATGGGCAGGAGCGCCGCATGGGCATTGTACGTATTCACAAACTGGCCTTGTATACCCGCCACTTGTGTGGGGTCGACGGGTGGCGCTTGCATAATGTACGCCAACAGTTGCGCGGCGTGAAAGGCCACGTTGGCTTTGGCGACTCCGCCAGCGCCAAAGAACTCGAGAAAAGGTTGAACGGCGGTGTAGAGATCGCTCTCGTCCTGGTTCAGGGTGATGAGTGTCAGTCTGGATGCCTCGGCTGAGGTTTTGTAATATTGAATATTGGCGTGCAAAGCCAGATTGACCGGGCGACCCAGAATGGCGGCTGTTTGGGCATCGACGAAGACCTGCCACGCGGCGGTTTGGTCAGGGGCAATGCACATCACCCGGTACGCGATCCGATAGTCTCCGGCAAAGGGGACCAGCCAGTGCCAGCTCACTTCGTCCGCCGGGCACGGCGCCAGGTAAATATCCCAGGCCTCGTCAGGCGGCGCCTCCGTGGTAACCTTTTCCAACGCGGCGAGGTCGATATCCCTGCCGGTCATAATCCCGGTGTATTGCGCTGGCGTTCGCTCGGCGAGCAACCCGGTATAAAGACGCGTCATGCGCCGGTTTGGCACATCGCGCAGGCGGCGGGTCTGTTGGAACCAGAGCCGGCACAAACCCAGGCGCGCTGAAGGCTTGATTTGGTACGCGGTCACGGCCTGGAGGGCGACGCGTTTGGCTTCTTCCTTGCTGATCCATTGGTCGGGAATCTGAAGCGGTTCTGCCGGTGTGGGATAGAATGCGTTCGAGGCCGTAATGCGCGTTTGATTATGGGCGACCGAGGTGTGCAAGACGATCCCGCCGCCCCAAACCGGCCAGGCATGCTCCTCTTGGCTATACCATTGCTGGTACCGGGTATGTTGCATAGGGCGTAGATGGGTGGGGACTTCAGGCCCTGCCGTGTGTGAGATGTCCGGCAACCGGCGAAGCTCCCTTATCGCCAGTTGGCGGCCGAACAGGATTTCGTTTTGCGTGGTGACCCACTCCCGCCGGTCATCTTCGGTTACTGTTGTGGTGTTGAGTATACCGGGCAGCAATCTCGGCAATCCGGTTTGCCAGGAATGGGGCACGTTCAATTGCCTGAACCGGTCGAGGTACGGGTACCTCTGGAGCGCGCAGCGCGAGGTTTGGATGAGTTCCGCGCGGCGCAGTCCCGGCACCGGGATGTTGAATCGTTCCGGACGCGCGATATGGATCTGCACCGGCTTATCTCGCGGATCGAAGGGCGGTGTATGGATTTCCGGCGGCGGCGTTGTGATGGGAAACGCAGGTGAAGGCTGGAGAGGATAGAACCTTTCACTCACCAAACCAGTTTGACACACTTTCAGTTCCATAAGACCACTCCTGTTAGCCGTGCTAAGGCCAGAATCGATGTCGCCAATGGGCGCTTTCCTGGTAACGCGCGACGATGCTGTTGGCATCGCTGCGCCCCAGTAGCAACATAGGCGCTGTATCCGCTTCCATGGCGGTGAGCGCTACGTCACAGGTTAACCAGCACGGCGCCATAAATTTCGATAACCAACGGGCGCCCCCGGCCATTTTCAGCGGACCCTCGACCACCCCGCCGGGTGGCGTGACGCCATACCAGAAGTCGCCTTGAACCACCAACGTGCTGATCGAAACGCGAAAGTGCTCCAGCATAAACCGGGAACCGGGCGTGGACAATTCCCAGAGCCAAATCTCGTGTGGACGTTCGGCGGCTTCCTTGTGGGGATTGTGAACGAGCGTCACCAGTTGATCTTCCTGCCTCGTCATGGCGATCTGCAAGTAGTACAAATCTTCAGGGATGGGGCTAAGGCGTTGCCAGCAATCGCCGTCATCGGTGCTCATGTAAAGCCCGGCAGGGATATCGCCGACACGAATACTTCTGTAATCCCCGGTACCCACGATGACGTACTGCGACGTCACCAGAAGCGCGCTGGCGACCAGGGTGCTGGTGAAGGGCCGGCCTTGCGCGCAAGCAATGTGGGGGCGCTGTGTGTCCAGGCGCTCCCAGTAGTCTCCCCCATCGAGGGAGCGAAAAAGTCCGCCGGAGGCATTGAGGGTGTACACGCGCGCTACGGCATCGGGGGCAGCGGCTACCGCGACGAGATCGGGCGCGGCGATTCCAGGCAGTGCTCCGGCGTTTTGCCAGACGCGGCCTTGCTCGATGCTGGTCAACACGCCCACATCGCTGGTGGCCGCATAGAGGCGTTCGGGCGTACCGGTCAGGTCTTGGATATCGGCCACCAAACAGCCGGCGGGCGGACGGGTGAACTCTAGTGGAGCGTGCGCCGCGTTCCAGGTGACGCCAAGATCAGAGCTATACCATAGCCCAACCTGAGGCTGGTTGCAGCCCGGCTGTGTATTCTTGCTGCCGACAATCAGCAAATCGCCGTGGCGAAAGAGCCGGGTTGCATTTGGGGCTTTCAGGCCCAGAGAAACCCATCCGGCGCGGGGCTGGAAGGGTGGCCATTGGAACAGTAAGGTAAGGCATAACCACAGGATTGCCAACCCCATCAGAATGCGTCCGAGGGTGCGCCGGTAGCGGCGCACCCATCGCCGCCACTGTACCAAATCGCGGCTGTGCCCTTCGCGCCAGGGCGGTGTGACCGGGATACTGTCTTCCACGTCACGGATCAACCGGAGGATTTCCCCTTCCCAGTGCCGCTCGGCGCTGAGATCCAGGCGCTCCAGGGCTGCCAGGGCAACGGGAAGTTCGCAGGGCCTTAGCAACAGGGGTAACAGCTTGCGCTGCCGGGCGGCCGGGTCCAGCGAGCGCACCAACAGCCCTTCGAAGGCGTTCCATTCGCTGTCCAGCCATTCCGGGGTGAGGACGACCAGTGTGCGGCGGCTATTGGTGATGGCGCGCTCGATGTTTTCCAGGCGGGGCATACCGGCTATGAAATCTCGATAATCCACACTGACGCGCAGCTTGGCATGTTCCAGGGGAGGAATCAGCCATTGCTCAACCCAATCGCGGTCGGTAGGACTGTAGCTGATGAAAACGTCGTATGGCAGTGCTGTCGTCTTTTCCATCACAATCCTCTCCCTGGCCGTTTCTGCCAGGAGATGGGCGAAACCAACTCCGCCTTACAGGAACAGCGAAATGCGGCTTTGTTGAGTTACAGCGGTGCACGCCAATGCATATAGCTATCTCTTTGCAATGGATGTCAGGTGGGCGAAGTCATTTCTTCTGTCGCTTGAAGTATGATGTATGCACTATTCATTGTAGCAGAAAAATGTGCGTGCGTCAATGGTCTATTCTTTTTGGCGTTTTGCAAAAATTGGTATAAGATCATTCTCACTTGAATGAAAATTCTAACCTGCAGATCCCCGTCCTCGAAGTGGATTTCATTCCAGCATTTTCTGAAATCGCGGATGCCGCGCAGCGCTTTCAGGATTGTGGCAAAGTGTTCGGTCGTCCGGTAGCGCAGTGAGGTGAAGCGGAAAAATTGGAGGGTGCGCACGGCGATGGCGTGCCATTTGTGGCCCAACAGGTGGCGCAGGCCGATCTACGGCGTGAAGATCAGGCGTATGATATTGACCCCGGCAGGGGCGCCGGCCATGGTTTTCATCCACGCGGGCGTGGTCCCCAGGAACTTCAGCAGCGCGCCGTTGGCGGCGATGATGTTCAGATAGACGTCGCCAATCAAAGCCGGTAAGGGAAGGGCTTTGATGATGTGCAGTAAATGCTCCAGTTTCGTCTCCGGTTCGGCGTCCGCCCGGTCGATCGCCTGGTTGTCCGTCACCGACGCCAGGAAGAACTCCCGGCGTTCCATACTGGAGAGTTGGAGCGCCGGTGTAACGCGCAACCGGTTCAGCTCGACGGTATCATACGCAACGGGCAGGCGCGCCAACGCCCACCCGCTGCTAACCCCCACTACCGGTCTAGTCGGCGGCAGGGGCTAACCAAAGTATACGCTGTTTGAAAATAGCGTCAATCGTGTATACTGGGTATAGCTAACGCGGCCATTGTGGGGCCGCGTTTTTGTTTGAGCCGGAGACGCGGCCCAACGCGCGACTGTCGTTCTGGTGGGGGCGTTCTGTTCGCTGTGCAGGAGGCTTCCGGTGAATGGAAAAACGCACGTGGCGTTGGGTCTGGCGGCGGCGGCCGCGCTCGGTTGCGATCCCCTGTGCCTGCCAGCGGCGGCGCCGCTCGCCGAGACGGTGGTGCTGGGCACGCTGGGCGCGGAATTGTCGGCGCAGACGTACCAGACGAGCACCACGCCGCAACTGGATACGGATTCGATTATGGAGGGCGTGAACGAGGGCGTGACCTACGGCTTCGACTTCGCCAACGCCTTTATGCCGCTCGTCATTATCCTGGTGGGGTTCGCCGTGGCCGGCGGGGTGATCGGCCTGCTGGTGAAGATCGGCCCGCAGATCGGCAAGATGATCAAGAGCGCGTTCTAGCCACGCGGGACTGTGACTTTCACGAGGCAACCCCGTGCGAACCGTCAGCAAACGTCACGACACCGCGCATTGGTCCGCCAGCGCGCCGGCCGATCACCTGATCACGGCGGCGCGGCGTTGGATGCTCGTTGGCATCGTCGTGGGCGTGGCGCTCTGCCTGGCGTGTTGCGGCGCGGTGGCCTACGGCTTGCTCTAGCGGGCCTGTCCGTCCATTGACAGGATAGGTTTATCTGCGAGCGCCCCCGCTCCAAGCGGGGGCGCTTTTTTCAGCCGAACAAGCGCCCGGCTTTTCATTGCCGGGTTTGAGCTAGAAGCGGAGTTGAACTGCCCAGTAATGGATGGGCGGGTGTTCCCCAATGTTGGGGGTTATAATGGATTGACGACTTTCAGAAAGTCGAAATCCTCGAAATCGGCCACATTGGCTGTGTATAGTCCTACAATGCCATTGTCCTTCAACGTAGCCGCAAGCGCGACGTCAAATACTTTCTTTCGGGTGGTCGTCATGCCCAATAAATCCAAAAAGGTTCGGAGTTGGGTTTCACGCTGATGCACGATGGTAACACCGGTTTCGACGTAATCTTCCACAATCTGACGCGCTTGTGAAAGGGAAAGTGGACTTTGTAACCGTTGCCAGGTGATAACGTGTATAAACTCCAACAAGACCTGTACCGGCACGCAAACGGATAGCTTGCCCTTTTCATCGCGCTCATTCATCACTTTTTCCAGGAAAGATTTTGCTTCTATGTGAAATTCAGAGGCTATATTATGAGCGTAGATGAGCAAATTTGTGTCTATCGCAAACATAGTTACAACAATCCCCGTTCGGCGTAGATCATATCACGATCAACGTCTACCGCTTTGCCCAAATCAAATGGCCGCACTTTGAAGGGTTTGGGCGTGATAATGGGTTTGTCTCGCACGAGATTGAGGGACATATCCTGTTTAAGAGATTGCAAGATAAGTTCGATAATATGGATACGCTCCGCCACGGGTACTTGCCGAATCTGTGCTAAATCAACCATTGCTCTGTCTCCTTTGATACGCAGATGCTCGCTTTTATCTCTATGATACCATAAACTTTCTCGTTGCCTATACCCTGGCGTTTTGGTGATCAAGCTTTTCCCTCCGCCACCGCGACTCCCTCTGTCGTGAGGCCGGAGAATCACTGCCAAAAATACCATTCATCGCGGCGCGGCGTTGGATGCTCGTCGGCATCGTCGTGGGCGTGGCGCTCTGCCTGGCGTGTTGCGGCGCGGTGGATGGCGCGGACGGCGGCGGTGTGGGTGGGTATTAGTTGCTCCCGGTCTGCGCCTCGAGCCACTTGCGCCCCGCCTCGCTGATGGCCCAGATGCCACGGGGGGTGTCATCGCGGATCAGGCCCTCTTCGCGCAGGGTGTTGCGCGCCCATTGGGCGGTATTGCGCCAGCGAATGGTTTTGCCGTCGGCGAAGGTGTCCAGGTCGTAGGTGTTGAGTTGATCGCCCATGCTCGCCTGCACGCGTTCCAAGACGGCATCGAGATCGGCTTCGCCGCCGAGGGCAACAAGGGCGCGCAGGATGGGGGCGCAGTAGGCGCTTTGCGGGGTTTTGAGGCCTTTGGGCAGGCGGGGTGTTTTCTCGTCGGGCGCGACCAGGATGAAGAAGTGTTTGGCCCAGGCATTCAGGTCATTAAGCAGATCGTTGAGGGCTTCGGCCTGTGTGCTGTCCTCCGGAAGATCGTTCAGGCGGGCCTGGATATGCGTGCGCAGCACCGCCAGAGCTTGACCGGCTGTAAAGAGTTTGAGTTGCATTTTGTCCTCCTGGTCGTTGTGCTTACACTTCTCCATTTTTTATAGTTACTTGGCGGGGGGCGCGGTCAATGGTGCGGATGGTGGCGGTGTGGGTGGGCATTAGTCGGTGGGCCTTTGGATGAGGCTGGTGAGGGCGTGGGCGAGGGTGCGGAGGGTGAGGTGTAGGGCGTCGTTGGGGTTGGTGTTGTCGGCGAGGACGTGGAGGAAGAGGACGAGGGCGTTTTCGCCGGTGGTGGAATAGCGGTTGTGCAGGTAGTCGACGACGGCGCGGGCGCGGGCGGCGGGGGTGTTGGTTTGCAGTAGTTCATCGCGCCAGTGGTAGATGCGCTGGTCGGTGAAGAGGGTGCGAAGGTCGGCGTCGCTGGTGAAAGGGGGACAGCGCAGGAGGGCGGCGTGCAGGTCGGAGAGCAGCGCGTTGTCTATGCCACCGGCGTTGGGGTGCTGGTAGGTAACGGAGGAAGTTTTACCAGCACGGCTCTCATCGACGCGGGTTTTGTGTCTGGCAAGATAGTCGAGGTAGGTACGGATGATAACCTGGGCATTGTCAACTTGCGCTAGGACTTTTTTGGGGAGAGGAAAGTCAGGATTGCCGATGACTTCAAGGGACTGCAAGTTGGTCAACTGGCCGATCTCCGGGGGAAGGGTTGTCAGGACATTGTCGCGGAGGTCAAGGGACTGCAAGTTGGTCAACTGGCCGATCTCCGGGGGGAGGGTTGTCAGGACATTGTCGCGGAGGTTAAGGGACTGCAAGTTGGTCAACTGGCCAATCTCTGAGGGGAGGGTCGTCAGGCGGTTGTTGCGGAGGTCGAGGGAGGGTAAGACGATCAACTGGCCGATCTCCGGGGGTAGGATCGTCAGGCAGTTGCCATAGAGGTCGAGGGAGGTCAAGGCGGTCAACTGGCCGATCTCCGGGGGGAGGGTCGTCAGTTGGTTTTCCGTAAGGTTAAGATCCTGCAGAGCAGTCAACTGACTGATCTCCGGGGGGAGGGCCGTCAGCGTGTTATGGGTGAGGTTAAGTTCCCGCAAGGCAGTCAACTGGCCGATCTCCTGGGGGAGGATCCTCAGGTAATTGTAGGAGAGATCGAGTTCGGTCCAGCCTTCGCGGGCGGCTTGGGCGATGAGTTCGAGAAGTTCGTCTTGGTCCATTGGGTGGCTCCTTAGGTAGGCTAGTGGGTGCCGGGTAAGGGCGGGAGGCCGAGTTGGGTGAGGTAGGTGTTGTGTGCGGCGGTGGCGGCGGTGATTTGGGTTTCGAGGGTGAGGAGTTCGGTGTGGACGGCGGCGAGGTCGATTTCGGGTTCGGCCTGGGCGGTGCTGATGTAGCGGGAGATGTTGAGGTTGTAGTCGTGGGTTCCGCCGGTGATGCAGAGAAACTCTGTTCTATATTCACACTTTTTCAAAGGTCATTCTCCTTTGCATTTAGCTTGTGGAAGACGCATCAGTCATCAAAACCAACTAGAACTCAAGCGTGTTCAACTTCTCTCGCCGCTCGCGCCAGATTCAACGCCAGCAGCCGCTCCAAAATTGCCTCGTCGCTCAGATCGCGTGGCCAGCCGTAGGCATCCAGCACCGCGTCATCCAGCTTCTTGTGCGCCATCTCCAACCACGTCGGGCGCTGATTGTAGAGATTCGTCAATGTGCGTTTCTTCAACTCCGCTTCCGGCACGTCGCCCGGATTGAGCCACCGGTCGCGCTTCTCCACCAGCTCGCGCGCAGCCTGGGCGATGGCAGCGACACGCTGATCGGCGTCCTCGGCGGGTTCGTGTCCGGGTGACCAGGGGAGTGGATAAGTCTCGAAGGTGGAAGTTGGAGTATAACGGAATCCGCTTTCAACTTCCCTCAGTTGAGTTCCAGTACGCCGTGACCATAATTCGTGTGGTTTTGAATGCAGCACACCGAAAAAATAGTCATCGGATCGAGCAAAAACAATAGTGCCATCGTTCGCTAACGTTTCGGCTGCCAGCCATACAAATATACGATGTTTGGAAACACGGGGGGTGGCGACGTAACGGAGCATTCTGTGTAGAGCAGCGCGCATTCCAGGCCTTGCTTCGGCATACTGCCACCATTTTTCGGCATAAGCGACCCGGCGGTTCTGGGAACGTGTGGGATAAACATGCTGTTTTACATACTCAAATGGCATTTCGTATAACGCCGCTTCATCCAGCGACATCATAGAGAAATCTATTGTCCACAAGCCACGAGAATGTTGCACCAAATCGACGGCACTGGCTACTGGACGCACTACATCAGAGTTAGGCCGTCCATTGATGTTAAGAGAAATGGTAAGCATTCGCTTGGCGATTTCCGCATCAATATCGAACGAGCCTTTTGGTGAAGGGCCTTGAAATGAGATATTAGCATTCTCATGTAAAACATGTGCCCTTGTTATATCGGTTGCTATCGTCAAATCAGAGTTAATTCGCGCCACGTTCTGACTATTGAGCTCCCGTATTGTCTCCCCACCTCCATCAAATCCTACCATCGAAACGTGAACGGTAGCCCCATCCAACACCCAATCCCGATCAGACTGCGCCCAGAAAATATCACCAGTCTCTTTTATCCGCTCCAACACTTTACGATTGACTCCGCCGCGAATCGCCTGTGTCGCCAGCAACCCCACACGCCTGGTCTTCCCCCGCTCCACCAGCACCCGCGCCTTCTCGAACCAGTAACATACCAGATCGGCGAACGCCGGTACACGCCCGGCGTAAAGCGTGAACAGCGCATCCACGTAAATGTCGCCCAATTCCTTGCGAATCTTGTTCCCGCCCAAAAACGGCGGATTCCCAATAATCACCTCCGCCTCCGGCCACTCCGGTTCCACCGGTTGCCCCTCTGCATCGTAGGCCAGAATCGCGTCCATGTGGCGGATCGTGTCCAGCGGCTTGAGGATCGGCTCGCTGCGGAATCCAAACCCGTTATCGCGCATCCACTGAATGTACCCGATCCAGATCGTCACCTGCGCCAGCTCGTAGGCATACGGGTTGATCTCGATCCCGCGCAACTGCTCCGGCGAGACGTTGGGGAAAAACAGCGAGCCGCCCAACTGTCCGGCCAGCATGATGACCTCTTTCTCCAGGTCCAACAACAGCCGCAGCGCGATGTAGAGAAAGTTCCCACTCCCACACGCCGCGTCCAACACGCGCACCTTGCTCAGTTCCAGCGAGAATCCCCTCAGTAAGTTGACGATGTCTTTCTGCCGGTTCTCCCGCGCGCGTGGCGTCGTGGTCGCGTCGCGCTGCTGCGCCAGGTCGGCGGCCTGCGCCTGCACCTCGGCCCACCGCCGACGCAACGGGGCCATCAACACCGGCTCCACGATCAATAGAATGTCTTCCTTGCTGGTATAGTGCGCGCCCAACTGCGACCGCTTCTCCGGGTCCAGGCTGCGCTCGAAGAGCGTTCCGAAGACGGACGGCTCGATGCTCGACCAGTCCAGGTGACTGATGCGCGCCAGCGTGTGCATCGCCGTACCGTCCAGTTCCAGCGCGCTGTCGTCGTCGAACAAATGCCCGTCGAAGTAACGAATCTCATCCACCCCAAACCACCCACCGCCGCGCATCGCCGCGAAGAGTTGCTGCAACTGCTGGCGGAACGCAGCGGACTTGCCCTTCGTGCGCTCGATCAGCGTGCTAAAAAGATGCGCCGGTAACAGCCCCACGTCCTCGGCGAACAGGCAGAACAGCAAACGAATCAGAAAGTGCGCGATAACGTCGCTGGATGGCGCGTCGCGGTACTTGCACAAATCCTCGGCCAGCCGCGCGAACTCGGCGGCAGCCTGCTGCGTCACCTGCTCCGGCGTCTGCTTCACGCGCAGCGCATTGGGATTGGTGAACGCCTGGCGCAGCACGTCGAGCTTGGCCGGTTCGAGCAGATCGTCCAGCGTTAGCGTGATGACGTGCTTGACTGTGTCCGTGAAATTCGTGTGGATGACGATACTCGCCATATCGGAGACGATCAACAGCGGCGGGTTTTGCAGCGCCTCGCGGTATTGGAGAAGCTGATCGTAAGCCTTGTCCAGATTCGCGTGCTGCCCCTTGTACTCCCAGGCAAAACACCCCTTCTTCCACACATCCGCCCAACCCTGGCCGCCGCCGTGCTTCGCGGCTCCGGCCTCGAAGGTGAACGTCTCGCCGGCAGGATCGGCTTCCATTGGTGTCTTGTGGTCCAGCAGACGGCACAGATCAATGAAATGCTCCTGCGCAGCGGATCTCTCCTTCGCGCTGGCGTACTGCCATTTATTGACGAATTCTTGAGGTGTAAGGTTGGTCGACAAGGTTTGCTCCTAACAAGAAAATTCCCCCGGGGGCGGGTGTCGCGATTTTGATCGCGCGTATGCGATTCTGATCGCGCGTATGCTTATGCCCACTACGGCGCGGTCGTCGCCGGTAGTTATTGCCCCGGACTGGTCGTACATCACGGGGCGTTTTTTGTTCTAAGGGTAGTATAAGTCGGGATGGGGAAAGGGTCAAGGCGCGCCGCAGACGGCGCGTAGGCGCAACGCGGACGTTGCGTGAGGGGAGAAAGGGAAGTCCCCCGGTCTATGGGGGGCCGGGGGAGTGGGTGCGGCGTATGGGCGGTCGGCTGGACGCCTGGTTAGGCTGCATTTTTAAAAGCCGAATCTATGTTCCTTTATCCATCTCGAGTAACAGTTCCCGTGATTGTTCTCTGATCCATTCTTCTGTCTTG
>ENA-UOUL01001941-UOUL01001941.1-bioreactor-metagenome-genome-assembly--contig:-NODE-1941-length-26292-cov-3.736525_pt1 | contig 26292 bp, 21 predicted proteins | sample MGYA00249838_ERZ747220 | MGnify/ENA primary metagenome ERZ747220 (study PRJEB28778, sample SAMN05720191) | bioreactor metagenome | isolation source: Anaerobic biogas reactor | place: USA:Washington...
AGATGGGCACGCCGCCCCAGCGGAAATTGTCCACGAACGCGCGCAGCGCGATAAAGGTCGGGATGGCGGAATCATCATCGACGTCCCCTTCCTCGCGGTATCCGGGCACCTGCCTGCCATTGATGACGCCGGGGCCGTACTGCCCAAGGGCGATCCCCTCGCAGGCGCCTGAGGGGGCAAACCTGCGCAGGGCGCGGAGCGCCAGCAACATGGCTCCGGCGGCCGCGGCAACGGAGATGGCGAGCATAAGCGCGAGTTCGCCCGCCGTGGCGTGGGCGGCGCCGGTCGCTCCGGCGATGAAGACGTGCATGCCCCTCCGACGACGCGGCGTGCCACCCTGTGACACATGGTCCCCGTCGACGAGCTGCGCTGGATCCGCATTCCCGGCTTCAACAGCGAGAGCGGCTCGCCGGTGCGGGTGTGCTACGCCGCCGCCTGGGGCCCGGACGTCTGCCGCGCCGGCGTCGTGAAGCGGCTGATGACGGATGTCGAGAGCGAAGGCCGCATGGCCCGCCTGCTGGTGTCGGTGGAGGATCCGCTGGACCTCAAGACCCCCCAGGGCGAGCGCCGCCCGCTGATCCTCGGCGGGTACGTCCGCGTCGAGATCGACGGCAGCACGCTGCCGGAGGTGTTCCGCGTCCGGCGCGAGCACCTGCGGAGTGGCGACACCGTGTGGGTGATGGGGCCGGACGACAAGCTCCGCATCCGCGACGTCACGATCGCCTGGTCGGGCAGCGACGACGTCTGCGTCCGGACGGGCCTGTCGGCCGGCGACCGGCTGGTCGTCAGCGACCTGGGCGCCGCGGTCGAGGGCATGATGCTGCGGACCGCCGGTTCTCCCGCGTCGCAGGCGGCCGAGGCGCCTGCTTCGCAGTGAGAGCCCGTTGCGTCGGATGCGTGAAGGCGAACCGCGGAACCCGAGACTCGAAGCACGACATGAACTCGAAACGACAAGACGGGCAAGCACCAGGCGGCCGGGCTCGGCCCTCCGGGCATCTGCCGTCCCATCCGTCTGCTGTCTGTTTCGCGAGGTGACTGATGGACCACTTTGAAACCGATCTCGATCAGTCCCGCCGCGGCCCGGTCGCGTGGATGGCGGGCAGGGCCGCGCACCGCGTCGGTCAGCGCGCGATCCAGCGCGGCTGCCAGCGCCTCCAGACCGGCTGAGCGCGAGCGAACCAGGATCAATACGTGTATGGTGCTCTCGTGGGCTGCCTCTCTTTCCGGCTGCGCTTGCTCGCAAGCGCCTTCGTCGAAGTAATGCACGGAGAGGACGCGCTCGTCGCTGGCAGCCAGGACGTTGGCCATACCTTCGGCCAGGCCGACGGTCAGTTTGTGCATGGCTGCGTCGTCCTGCAGCAGTTGCTCCAGGTCCAGCTCAGGCTGTGTAGGCGATGCTGTTAACCGGAGGCGAGAGATAGCCTCAGAATAGATTGTCTCGGCGATATCCTGCAGCCGTATCGGAGTTGCGCCGGATAGGCTGGCATCACCGCCGGCAACCATCCAGGCCATAATAGGCTCCTTTGCGGGCAATGCGTTACATGAACACCATACCATGGAAGCCATGAAAAACTCATAGACGAGCAGCCCAGGGGCATGAAAACGGTATGAAATTTGGGGAAAGGGGAATTACCCGGCGTCCGGGGGATCGGGACAGGCCAGCATGTAGCCGACGCCGGTGTGGGTGATGATGTAGCGGGGCCGAGAAGGCTCGGGTTCGAGCTTGCGCCGCAGATAACGGATATAGGCGCGCAGGTAATCCACGTCGTCGCGATACGCCGGCCCCCACACGGCGGCCAGCAGCCGGCTATGCTCCATGACCTGATTCTTGTGCGTCGCCAGCTCGCGCAAGAGGTTAAACTCGGTTTTGGTCAGCAGGACCGTTCTATCGCCTATGCGCACGTGATAGCGGGCGAGGTCGATGTGCAGCTCGCCGCAGATAATCTCGGCTTCGCTCGGCGTTGCCGGCGACTGCTGGGCGCGCCTGAGCACGGCCCGGATGCGCGCCAGCAGCTCGCGCGCTTCGAATGGCTTGGTGATGTAGTCGTCGGCGCCGACGTCAAAACCGCGCAATAAATCCACCTGTCTGTCTTTCGCCGTCAGCATAATAATGGGCACGCCGGAGAACTGGCGGATGCGTTCGGCCACGTCGTAGCCATCCATGCCCGCCGGCAGCATGATGTCCAGCAGGACGAGGTCGGGCTGCTCCAGCGCCACCGCTTCAATCGCCTCCTGCCCCGTGGCGGCGGTGAGCACGTCAAAGCCGGTGGCCTGCAAAACCTCACGCGCCAGCCGCACGAGCTTCGGCTCGTCGTCGACGATCAGCACCCTCGGCCGGACGCCGGTCATGGCTTCTCCTCCGCACTGTTCGGGTCCGCAGCCGCCATACTCGTGCTCAGTCCTTCGCGCGGCAGGGAGAAGTAGAGCGTGGTGCCCTCGCCGAGCGCGCTTTCGGCCCAGATGCGCCCGCCGTGCGCTTCGACGATGGCCCGCGACACGGGCAGGCCCAGGCCGACGCCGGCCACGCGCCGGGCGGCAAGCGACTTGGCGCGGAAGAATTTGTCGAAGAGCGGAATCAGGTCTTCGGGCGAGATGCCGACACCCTGGTCGGCGATGCTGACGACGACGTCGTCCGGCCGGACGGCCCCCCGCACGACGATAAGCCCGCCATCCGGCGAATATTTCACGGCGTTGTCGAGCAGGTTGCGCAGCACCTGCTTGATCCGGCGGGGATCGGCATCGACCAGCGGGAAATCGCGTGGGAAGTCGAGGATGAAACGGTGGATGCTGCTGCGCTGCTGCATCTCGTCCGTCACTTCGCGCGCCAGACGAGGCAGGCGCAAAGGCTGCGGCTCGATTTCCATCTGGTCGAATTCAACGCGCGCACTGTCGAGAATGCTGCCGATCATCGCCTGCAGGTTCTCAACTTCGGCGAGCATTAACCGTAGAAACTCCTCCCGCTTCTCTGCTGTCCACGAGACCTCCTCCAGCAGCATAGCCGTGAGGTAGCCTTTGATCGCCGCCAGCGGCGTGTTGAGTTCATGCGACAGAACGGCGAGCATCTCCGTGCGGAGCCGGTCTGCATCAAGGTCGTCGGCAAGCTGCCCGTCAGTCATCTTCGCATCTTCCTGCCCGCTTCAGACGCAAACATATCACCTGCCGGCCGTGAAGCAAGCGCGGCGCCGGGAGTGACTGTTGCTGAACCGGCCCTCACAGAAAATGACGTACTTCCAGTAGCAGCAGGGTATTTCCTGCGCCGGGCGGGCGCAGGAAATGCGCAGTCCGCCCTCTCTTACCAGCTTCTTCCCGCCATCACTTCGGCGATCACGTCGTCCATCTCCAGCAGCATTTCCAGCGCGCCGGCGACGGTCACTTCCACGTCCCGGCCCGCCGCGATACCCCGCCGGTCTGTGAAGGTCTGGATCTCAACTTCAAACCAGTCGTCGTAGCATATGCGAATCGTCAGCAGTACAGGCTCCCCGACCCTCTCGGCAAGCAATTGCTGGCGCTCCAGAAACCAGGACTGGGCGTTGCTCATCTTTGTGGACGGCCGGCAGGTAACAATCGGCAAAAGTGCATGACCACATTATAGCACAGTTGTTCTATAAATAGGTGGTTATTCGTCGACTTCCCAGCTCACCTCCCACGGGCCCGGGAGATGCAGCCGGCCGGCAAGCTGCAGGATAACTATCTCCATCTCGCCCGGCCCTCTGCCGTCTGGCAACGCCTCGATGATCAAGGTGCTGACCATCGACTCCTGCCCATCGCCGCAGGCATTGCCACCCCGACCGTCGTATTGGCGCTCTACGCCTTCCGCCATTAGCTCTAGGTAGAATAGCTGCACGCCGGCATCACTCACGCAGGGGGCGACCAGCTGTAATGACAGCGATCCGGGAGGCGCGCCAGGGTCTGCCGCCAGAGCCGCTTCCACAATGGGAACCGGTAGTCCAAAAATCTCTACCGTCTGATCCAGTGACCAGCGATCCCCCGGCTGCTGGCCGCGCAAGTCGAGGGTTACCGTCGAGGACGCTTTGGCCGTCAGGTCCAGGCCGGTCTGCAGGGTCAACATCTCAGCGCCGAGCGCTCCCGGCTGGAAGCTATCGCTCGTCTGGGACAAATGTCCAGACGGTGCGGCCTGCCCGTTCCCGCTGCCGGCGCGCCACTCATACTGGTTCCCCTGCTCGTCCACCAGCGTGGGGCGGGCGAGACTGGCGCCGATCACATTACCGGCGCGGTCGCCGGCAATCTCAATCTGCACGGAAACCGTCGTCTCGTCCTGCGTATACGAGACATCCTGCAGCGTGAGCGTAATCTCGGGCTGGGCGGACGAATCTGTGTTGCCAGTCGGGGAACTGGCGGGTTGCGTCCGGAGCGGATGATAATACTGGCACTGCTGCACGTCGCTCGTTACCGTCGCGCACGCGCCGTCCAGGTAGTACAGCTCGGATACGTTCAGGCGGGGCGGCTCTGTCCCGGCAAGCGTGCCCCTGACAAGAAGTTCGGTATTGGCGCCCAGCTCGCCTATACCGTCGGTGACGCTCTCCTCTTGTTCACTATCGAAAAGCAACGCTACCAGTTCCCAGGGGCCGCGTACGTAAACGCTAGCAGAGACAGGGTACTCGGCCAGCGCGCGGGCACTGGCGCTATACAGGTCCAGAAGCGGCTGGTAGAACAGAATAACCTGCTCCTCCGCACCATGGGTCTCGACAACGAGAGGATAGATGCGCGGCGTGCCGTCCGGCGTTTCGCCGCTCGGGAAGCCCTTAACCATTATCGACCGTCCGGGCTCGACCTCGAACCGGACCGGTAGACCTGCCAGGTAGGCAATCGGGTGTCCCTCGAAGATGTAATGGCTCTGCAGGTCAATCAGGTAACGCGCGCCGCCGGCGTCCACAACTGTGGCCTCGTTTGGCGGCGGGCCCATCTGCCACGTTTCGACCGTGCCCGTAATGGTTTGCAGGTCCCCCGTAAACTCAAGCTGTTCTGGAGTGTAGACAGTTAAGGTGTAGCCATCCTGCCAGCCGTCCGGCAGCCTCGTTTCTCCTTCATTGCCGCCGGCAAACTGCGCGGTTTCAAGCATGGTCGCCAGGATGTCCATCTCGTCCTCCGAGCGCGGCAGGGTGCCGCTCTGGAAGAAGAAGCGAACGACGCGGCCCTCATCCCGCACATATAGCTCCATCGTGTAAGAGCCACTGCCAACCTCGATTAGCTGAAAGGCGGGGCGCCCGCGTACCAGTGCATTTTCCCTTACAAGGCCATCGGCTAGCGAATAGCCCGGCTGCGATTCGTTTTGTACCCAGCTCAACCAATCCGGCCCCGCATAGTCAAATGCCTGCACTTCGATAATGGAGCCGGTGTCAGTTGCCTGATATCGTGCTGGTCGCGAGGGGCGGACACGCCATGCTTGCGGCAACTGGAACCGGATACCCGGGGCCCCGCTCTCTTCATACCATCGCCAGCCGGAAAGTGGAGGCGCTGCTGTGTCGGCGGTGATTACGGTTGCCGTTGGTTCGGCCGTTTCTGTCGCGATGATGTCTTCCGCTACGGTCGCCGTTGCCGCCGTTGGGATTGGGGTCTCCAGCTCGACAACGGGCAGCTCGTCCTCTCCTCGCGAGAACAGGGTAATGACGATGAAGCCAAAGACCACGAGAGCCACGGTGCCCAGGGCGCCGGCGAGAATACGTGATGTCCAGGTAGGCATGATGCGATTCCCCTCATGGTAGCGGCGCAGCTGTTCGGCCACTTCGTTGACGAACCCGGCGCGCGGCTGCAGCCTGGCCTCGTGCGACCAGTCTTGTAGCGCGTCGACCAGACGCTCGACTTCCGGCTCCAGCCCGCCGTCGTACGCCTCGGCTCGCTCGAGATAGCTTTCGAGTTTTCGCGGATCGGTCTCACTCATCCAGACACCTCTTGCGCAGATCATCCACGGCTCGTGATAGGAGCTTGCGTACCGCGCCGCGCCGCTTGCCCATCACGGCTGCCGTTTCCGCCGTATCCAGCCCGGCCAGAAAACGCAGGCGCAGGACTTCCTGACGCTCTTCGCTGAGTTCAGGCATGACCCGCAGCGCGCAGTCCAGGATGCCCTGCCGATAGATGCGCCTTTCCAGGTCAGGCGTGTGCATGTCCGTCCTCTCACTGACCGTCTCCAACGGTGCCTGTTGGTGGCGCTTCTGGTAACGGTAGTAGCCTTTACAGACGTTGGCGGCGATGCCAAAGAGCCAGGCCGCCACGGAGCCGTTGCCCCGGAAGCGGCCGATCCCTTCCAGCGCCGCCAGAAAGCTCTGCGCCGTCAGATCCTCGGCCACCTGCGCGTTATTCGTCCGCGAGCAGCAGTAGCGATAGACGCGCGTCACATAGCGCCGGTAGAGCAAGTCAAAAGCTGCGGCGTCCTCTCTGGCTGCGGCTATAAGGACAGCGTCAGTCTGGGTTTCATTCGTCAGCGCCAAAGGCCACTCCTAGCGCGTTGCTTGACCTCGATGTGCGGCCCTTCATCATGTATGTTGCCGCAAGCCGCAAAATGTGACACCTGTTCTGGTGAGCGCATATATGCCAGCCATCTCTATAGCAGTTGCGGGGATGCCGACACTGCCCGCAGTGGCCGATGGGCTCGGCAATCTAGCTACGACGAACCACCAGAATCAGCCCCAAAACCGCCAGAAACGCCCCGGCAAGCTGGAAGTGGTTGCCCAGTCCGAGCCATGGTGGGACCGGCAGCCAGCCCCGCAGCGGCGGCGCAAAGATGAGGACGGGGTAGAGGGCGATAGGAAGACCCACCAGCAGGAAGACCACGCCGACGAGTCGCGTCGCTGGCCGTATGCGCCAGGCCACCCAGCTCGTGGCCAGCAGGAGCGCTGCTAGCGCCAGCCCGCCGCCGACCCGAGCCCATAGCTGCGGCTGCATGTTGAAAGTACGGCTCCCTTCGAGCCGCAGCCGGAAAACGGCATACTCGAAGCCAAGACTGGCGGCTACCGTCAGCAGCGCAAGGAGCAGGGTGGTGAGTGCTGGCCAGGGTGACGATCGTGTTGTCATTGCTGCTATTCCTCCATAAAAGTTAACGACTGCCGGACGTGCTCGAAGGCATCTGCCAGCCCCGGATAAGCAAACGACGTATACCCGATCTCCAGGATAACGCCCTCGGCCTCCACCAGCGTGACAAAGCCATGCGACCAGGTCATGTCTTCAAAGCTCAGCGCGGCGCGTCCGGCGATGCGCTCTGCCCGCACATTGCGCGGGTTGACGAAGACTGGGTAGGCATCGGTCATTGTCTCGACCGTGTGCGCGGCAAACCATTCGCCCACGCTCAGCCCTTGCTCGTTCGGGTGGACGATGACGAAGATCTCCGGCTTAGGAGTAGCCCGCTCATCCGCCAGAAGCACCCTCTTGTAGAGCGCAACGTACTGCAAAGCATCCGGATGATCGTATTCGACGACCACATAGCCGGACGGGATGGCGAACTGAAAGCCGAAAGCCTCCGACTCATACTGCCCGATTTCACTGAACGCATAGCTGTCCTGCCGCTCCGACAACTGCCCGATTTCGCGCACGGTTCCATCCAGCGCGCCGAGCAGCAGCGTCGTCGGCCCCGCGCTGCCATACTGAGTCTGGTAGAGGAAGCGCTCGCCGTCGATCCAGCGCACGGGCGTGTCGCCGGCCGGCGGCGGCCCGTCAAACACGCTGGGCCGCTCGCAGAGCCGGCCGATGCGCAGCAGTCCCCGCTGGCCCTGACCCACCACATAGGCAAAGCGGCTGCCATCGGGCGCCCAGCCGAGGAAGCGCGGCCCCCAGCCCGCATCGTAGACCGCCTGCCACTCACCCCGGACATCGGCGACGACCAGGACACCCTCGTTGCTCCGCTCCGGCGTGTGGTAAAAGGCGATCTCGGCCTGGTCGGGGGAGAAGATGGCCGAGCCGACGTTGCCGGCGAAAGGCAGCGGGAAGCCGTTATAGGTCGCCAGCTCCCGCGCCGCGCCGTCCGTAGCCGCGACCTCCCACACCGTCAGCGTCTCCTTGCCGTCGCCGAGGTTGGCCGAGGGGATCGCCATGCTGAACTTTCGGCCATCGTCCGCCCACACAGGCATCGGATACCAGACGCCGGCTTCGAACCCGATGGTGGGATAGGCGACGACATCGGCGATCCGGCTGCCGCCGCCCACGTCGAGCAGGTCGATGCCGTCGTCGTCCGCCAGCGTCATCCGCTGCCCGTCCGGCGAGAAGGTGAAAGCGCCGACCCCCTCCGCCAGCAGCACGCGCTGCGCGCCCGTCGCCGTGTCGACCAACCGGATCTCCGGCTCGGTCGTGTTGCCCAGGGCATTGATGCTGGCATAGACGCGGAAAGCCAGCTCCTGGGAGCCGGGGAGCCAGGTCAGGGTGAGCGGGTTGACCGCCAGCACGTCGAACTCCCCGATGCGCGCCGGCCCCATTGCCCGGAACTGGTCGCCGCCGACGAGCAGCCGCTCGTTCCCGCCGCCGGCGTCCACCGCCCACAGCGCCATCTGCTTCGAGCCACTGATCATACCCGGCTGCTCCTGCCGCAAAAAGGCGACCGTCTCCCCATCTGGCGAGAGGTAGAGCCGGTAGACGCCGCCTTCGGCCAGCGTCTCCGTCGTGTCCGTCGCCTCGTTCCATATGCGCAGGTCGCCCCGCTCGGCGAAGTAGACGCGGAGCGGGTAGCCGGCTGCGCCCGCCCGCGGCTCGTCCGGGCAGTAGGGTGGGGTCGCCGTGGGCGTCGTGGTGGGCAGCGCCGTTGCGGTAGGGGCCGGCGTCGCGCTCGGCTGGGGAGTGGCCGTCGCCGCCGGCGCCTCGGTGGGCAACGGTGTTGCCGTAGCAGTCGGGAGCGCCGCCGCTGCCTGGGTCGCGGGCGGCGTGGTCGCGGGCGTTGGACGGCTGGCGCAGGCGCCGAGCAAGAACGCGCAGCACAACAAGAACAGGAGTTGCGTCAGTGTCTGCATGGTTCCTCCTTCTAATCCTCGAACGCGAAGAGCATCACGCCCATCGCGCCGCTGCCGGCGACGATCATCTCATCGCCCACCGCCAGCCTGACATAGGGCCTGGGATAGCCTGACGGTAGCGGCACGACCCCGTCGCCGCGCGGCCGTCCGGGGTCGGTCACGTCCACGACCAGCACCTGCTGCCCATTCACGACGACAAAGAGCAGGCCATCCTTAAGGGCCAGGGAATGGACCCACGGCTGCCCCTCGACCAGACCGTCCAGGGAGATCCTCGCTACGATGGCCGGTGCGGCCGGCGCCGACGCGTCAATCAGGAGCAGCTCGTCGCCCCGATCGTCATAGGCCACAGCCGTTGCGACCAGGTTTCCCTCGACGGCAATGACCCCCGCGGCGCGCCCCGGCAGCGGCAGCGTACCAACGACTTCCAGCTCGTCGCGCACGTCAACCACGTGCAGCCACCCCTCTGCTATCCCGGCTGCCGTCGTGACGTAGAGCGAGTCGCCGGCCCCGGCCATCGCCATCAGCTGGTCGCTCTGAAAGCGGCCCCGCCTCACAGTCTGCGTTTGCGTGAGCACGCCGGCGCTGTCGGGCGTAAGGGCGGCGACGTCGACGCGATAGGCCCATCCCGTGCCGAGATAGAGCCATCCATCCAGCAAGACGACGCCGCGCGGGTCGCGCCGTGGCTCGGGGAACGGGTAGCGGCCGGCAAGCTCCGGCGCAGCCGGGTCGCTCAGATCTATCGTGTAGATGCCGTCACGCGCTACCGCATAGGCCTGCCCGTCGTCAATCGCCAGCGCGGAGGCGGAACCCTGTGATAGGGCTGACTCCGTATCCTCCACGGCAAAGGCCAGGCGTCCCACGACCTCCAGCGCCGGCAGCCGCAGGGTGAGCAGCTCCTCCGGCTCGCTGTCGAACGGGCTCCCTGCATAGAGATAGAGGAGTTCGCCATCCGGCGTCGCGTGCAGGGCCAGATCGCTCAGGGGCGAGGGGAACGGCTCGTAGCCGCCCACCTGGGTAAGCACTCCCGGCCGGCTGACGTCGTAGATCTCCAGGTCGCCGGCTTCGGCCACGTACAGCCGCCGGCCACTCAAGATGACGTCGGCCGAGGCCGGTGCGCCGGACGCGCCACTTAAGGGCTCTGGCGGCGTCAGCGCCCGGCGGAACGGGATGTACGCGCCGGCCGGCTGCCAGCCGCTCAAATAGAGCTGCCCGTCGGCGAAGGCGAAGCCGTTGACCATGCCCAGGTGATAGCCGTCCACTTCTTCCACCTGCCACAGGCGCTGCGGGCTATGCGGGTCGGCGATGTCAAAGGCCGTCACCGTTCCATAGCCGCCCACGACGAGCGTATCGCCAATCACCCGCAGGCTATACAGCTCGAGTTCCGCCCCCGGCACAGGGCGAGGCTCGCCCAGCATGCCGTCGCTCACGTCCATGACGGCAAGCCGCACGCCGGTCCACCCGTAGTCTCCGCTGTAGAAGAGGGCCTCGTCCTTGAGAGCCAACGACGTAACCGGATAGGGCGCGTCCTGGCTCTGCAGCACCGCCAGCGCCGCCGGCTGCTGCACGTCTACCACGGCGATAAAGCCACTGTCTTCCGCGTTCGCGTCCTTGCTCAGTACGATGCCGCCCGCGTAGAGAAGGCCCTCCTCCAGCGCCAGCGCCCGCACTATGCCCGGCATGGCGACGACGCCTTCTACCGCTATCTCGCCCTCTGCGCCGAGGGTCAGCGCCGCCACGTGCCCGCCGGCCCCGGCGTAAACGCGCGTCTGCTGCCCATCGTTCGCCAGCACCAGCGCGTCCACGAGGCCCGGCAGCGCCGCACTGCGGCCAATCTGCCGGGGGCTGCCCGGGTTACTCACGTCCAGCGCGACCAGGCGCGGCCCCACGCCGACGTAGGCAATGTTCCCGTCCACGGCGACGCTGCGCACCTCGCCCCCTTCGTGAGCCAGCATCTCAAAGCTCAGCTCCTCCGTCATGGCGAGCGCCACGGCTGTGGGCATCGGCGAGGGCGCCGGCGTCGGGGTGGCTTCCGGCGTGCCTGTAGGCGTCGCGCTCGCGGCTATAGTCGGCTCCGCCAGGGTGGGGCTGGGAAGGGCCGTTGCCGCAGGCGCCGTAGCGGTCGCTTCCACGCCGGCAGTCCCAGGGACTGGCGTCTGCTCAATTTGCGTCGGCTCTGGTGCGACATCTCCTGCCGCATCACTGCAGCCGATGGCGAGCAAGCAGAACAGGATAACGATAAGTCGTGTGCGGTTCATATGCTCCTCCTGGTTACGCACATCGGTTAACGGCCATCGAGAGGCAGGCGTCATTCCCCTCTTGGCGTGCCTGTGATCACCCGATCCAGATGCACAGTAATCGCCCCATCGTGAACCGTGATCGCATACCGGTCGAGGTCGCGGTTGCTCCAGCGTTCGGTCGAATGGGCCAGATTGAGCGCGCCGTCCAGCTCCCACTCGTCGCCAGAGCAGGGATCGACAAAGCGCCCCACCCCGTCATCCCACGTGAACCGGCACGCCTCGACCGTCACGTCCTCTCGATAGTCAGGCGAGACGGGGACGAAGGCCAGCAGGTTCCCTTCAGGATTGTGTGCCAGCCAGCAGTCACAACCTTCGACGTAATAGGGCGTGTCGCCGGGCGGATAGTCCATGAGGGGCAGGACTGGCGGGTGGACCAGCGGGTATTCGAGGATGCCCAGGTCGAGATACGCCTCCTCGCCGGCCGGAATGACAAAGCGCAGGTGGTTGGCGTAGACGGTCGTCTGGGTAATGGGAATCCCGGTCAGGGTGAACCGGCCGCTCTGATCCGTTTCGGCCACGAACTGACCGCCCGGTTCAAGCTGCAGGAGAGCGCGGGATACCGGCGAATGGTCGCCATAGCCGAGAACGATCTGGCCCGTTACCGTCCTCCCTTCCACACTGGCGCTGTCGGTTGGCGCTCCCTCGTGGATCGCGTAGCGCCACGCCTCCGGCGGAATCTCCGTCTCCAGCTCGACCATGAAAGCGTGGACAGTTCCCATCGCGTCACAGTCATCCCAGATAGCGTTGTTCTCCCAGAGGTCAATCATCCCGTTCCCGATGGTCAGGATCGGTTGGATTGAACAAAAGAAGCCTCCCCACACCAGATCAAAGCCACCCTCGCGCCAGACGATGTGCGCCTGCCGGTTGCCGGGCGCAAACTCGATCGCGTCTGGGTCATTGGTCGGGAAAGAATCAGGCGCCTTTTTTGACTGCGGGCTGAGATATTCCCACGATTCGACGACGATGTCGGGGCTGGCGCTGATCACCTGCGGCTTTTCGGCGATGCGCGTCGGCGTGGGCGTGGGCTCCATGTAGCCGAGGTCGTCGCTGCACCCGGCGACCAACAGCCAGAGCAAGGGAAATACGAATAGTCCTGTCCAGCGCATCTGCTCCTCCGTGTGTCTGTGCGTGGTACGATCAGGATATCGCCGCCTACCCTCATCTTACCACATTGCGAGGCCTCTGTGGGCGTTGGAACGGCAACGGAACGGCGACGGACCGCCCACGCCCAGCGGATGCGCCCTGCGCGCCGGCTCATGTTGCCATATTGTACTATGCGAAGCATCTTGGAGAGACCCCGCAACTGCCCGGCAGCGTGCCGGGGCGCGGCGATTCCGGCGCTCCAGTTACGAGCGCAACGAAAACGGCCGTCGTCCCTTCTCCTAGCCGATCGCGCCCACTACCTGTGCGTCTGGCTGGAGCGAGACCGGCGCCATCGCGCCATCGCGGCGGTCTGCGCGCCACTTCTGCAGCGTCCGCAGGCTGACCTGCAGCCGGTCAGCCGCCTGCTGCAGGCTCCCTGCTTCCTCCTCTACGACGAGGCGGATGACGGCGTCGTCCACGGTATGCCGGATCGTGCGCAGGGAGAGGCCGGAGGCCAGCGCCCGCCGCAATGCCTGCTCTATCGACCGGTCACACCACGCCATTGCGGTTGGCGGCGCCGCCGGCCGTTCGTCCGTGGGAATGTCGCCCATGGTGATCGGTCCTTCGCCCACGTGGCGCGCGGCAATCTGAAGAATGAGGTTGCGCAGGTCGCGCACATTTCCCGGATAGGGGCGCGTTTCCAGGTAGCTCCGTACCCGGCTATCCAGCGGCGGCTCCTCGCCCGGACGCGCCTCCCGTAAGAAGTGGCGGGCCAGCGGGATAATGTCCTCCACGCGCTGGCGCAGTGGCGGCAGGGTGACGCTCCAGCTCGCCAGCCGGTAATAGAGATCGCGGCGGAACTTCCCCTGCTGCTCGTCCTCGCGCAAATCGCGGTTGGTCGCGCAGATCAGGCGGAAGTCAGAGCGCTGCCAGACGTTACTGCCCACCCGTTTATAGGTGTGTTCCTGGAGTACCCGGAGAAGCTGTACCTGGAGGGCCGCGGGCAGCTCGCCTATCTCGTCGAGAAAGAGCGTGCCGCCGTCGGCCAGGGCAAAGGCGCCGTCGCGCGCAGCCACAGCCCCGGTGAACGCCCCTCGCTCGTGGCCGAACAGCTCGCTCCCGGAAAGCTCCGGCACGATGGTCGTACAGTCCAGCGTCACCAGCTCGTGCTCTTTGCGCCGGGGGTCCAGGGTGTGGATCAGTCGGGCAGCCAGCTCCTTGCCGGTGCCTGTCTCCCCGTAGAGCAGCACCGGCGTGTCGGTAAAGCAGGCCGCCTCGACCAGCCGGCGCAGGATCGAGCGCCAGGTACGGCTCTGGCCGATCAGATTCTGACGGACCAGAGGCGATTCAACCAGGGCATCTATCTTCTGCCAGCGCTCCAGCCGGGCCGCAATCACCCTGCCGGGGTTGGGCAGCTCGTGCCAGGTCAGCACGTCGGAAGCGCCGGCGTCGAGCAGTTGCCAGCCGTCCTCGCTGGCACAGTCATTGCCCGGACCCAGCGCGACCAGGACGCGCCGGACGCCGTTCTGGCTGCTCGTGCGCACGAACTCAACCATGTCGGGATCGGCGGCATCGACGATAACCAGTCCGGGCCCCCTGCTCTCGTCGCCCGCATGCGTCCGGACCGTAATTCCTGCCTGCATCAGAGCGCTGCTCACCTCTGATACAAAGGTGGAATGGGGGGAACAAAAGGAGTAAAGCCAGATCTGCATGAGCCTGTACTACCTCCAGAATGGGTAATGGGTGGTGAATAGGGCCGGGGATGCTGCGCCCCCTACAGCGTTTCGCCGGCGCTCCGGTAACGCGACTGGGCAGCAGGAATGCCCAGTTGTCTGCGATACTTGGTGACGGTGCGCCGGGCCAGCTGGATGCCTTGCCGGGCAAGCTGCTGGGCCACGACCCCATCGCTGAGTGGTTCCGCCGCCTGGGTCACGAGCCGGCGGATAGCCGCCTTGGCGGCGAGAGAATCATCAAAGAAATCTTTGAGCAGGGTGAGCTGCCCGTCAGGCAGCTGCACGACCTTGTCACGCACCGCCCGCCCCACCGTGCTCGGATGCAGGGCCAGCGCGCTGGCGACCTCAGCGCGCGTGAGGGGTTTCAGGTAGAGCGGGCCTCTGTCGAGAAATTCTTGCTGCTCGGCGATCAGAAAGTCGCCGATGCACCGCAGCGTTTGCCAGCGCTGCGCCACAGCGTTGATCAGCAGCCGCGCCCGCTGGACATGCTCGTCGATCCAGGCCCGCTCGCCCGGCGAAAGCTCTGCCTGACGGGCCTCGGTGAAGCTGGCGCTGATCTGTAACGCGACGGTGGATTCGCCGGGCAGCTCCAGCACGTAGCCCGTGTATCCGCCGGCCGTGCGCTCCCGCCGGATGACGAGATCGGCCTGCCGGAAAGTCGCGTTTTCTACGCCGTCGCCGGGCAGGAGAAGCAGCGGGTAGGGATAAAGCCGGCGGCGGATAAAGAGGCGTGCTGCGTCAAGCTCGGCCCGCGAGATGTGCAGCCGGCGGGCAACAGCAGCCCAGCGCTGGGCGGCGGAATCATCCCACGCTTCTTGCAGGATGCGCCGGGCGACGGCCCCTTCTGAGCCGGCGTCGCCGAGATGCCGGCACTGCAGCAGCAGGCATTCGCGCAGATCACGCGCGCCCAGACCCGGCGGCTCCAGCCGCTGCAAAGCACGCAACCCCTGTTCCACGCGTTCGACGGAAATGCCGAGGTCGGCGGCAATGTCGGCCGTCTGCTGCTCCAGGTAACCATGCTCGTTCAGGCAGTGCAGCAGGTAGATGGCGACCTCGCGCTCGCCCTCGCCAGACAGCAGCCGGAGCTGCGCTTCAAGCTGGGCCTGCGCCGTGGGGCAAGCCGGGAACTGCTCCAGGCGGTCGTCGTAATCTGGCTCAGATGTGACGGCCGGACCAGGCCAATGCAGCCGCTCCAGGGCGGGGTTTTCGGCAAGCTCGCGCCGCAGCAGCTCCTGAAGCTCCACTGCCGGTAGCTGCAGCAGCCGGCTGGAAAGGACAAGTTGGGCGTTGGCGGCGAGATTCACCCGGAAGGAAAGCTGGAACGCCATAGAATGCCTCATCGGGCCGGGCAGAGCACGGCCGCATAAGCTGGCGTGGTTTGGGGCTGTCTCAGGATGCAGGGAAAGACGTGGGCTGGATCAGTGATGAACCACGCACAGTATAACACCACGGTTGTGGGAAGGTGTAAACCGGTTTACAGTCGGCGGCGGAAAGCGCTTACCAGATGGCGCCGCCCGCAGCGCCGTTGCCGGCCCACGGGTCGCCGTCTCGAGGCGGCCCGTAGGCCGGCCTCACGCTCATTGGCTGCGCTGCCGCCGTATTTCGCCGGACGACAGGTTGCGATTCGACGAGCCGCAGGAAGTTGCCGCCCAACACCAGTTGCTCGCCGGCCGGCGACAGGCCCAGCATGCGCACCTTCGCCAGCTCCAAGCCCGGGTGGAGCCAGGGGCCGTCGGAGCCGAACAGGATCTTGTGCGGCCCGGCGCGCCGGACGGCCTGAACGAGCAGGTCAAAGCGGCGCACGCCAGAGGTGTCGGTGTAGATGTTGGCGTGCCGCTCCAGGTGAGCCAGGAAGGCCGCCTGGGCGCGCCAGTCGTCGGCGAAGCTGCCCAGGTGCGGGATGATGAAATTGACCTCTGGGTATTCTTCGGCCAGTAGCTCGCAGATGATCACCTCGCCCATCACGTCGTAGAGTACGGGCAGACGGTAATCCCGGGCCACCTCGCAGATCTCGCGTGAGATGCGCGCATCGTGGCGGTGGACCTTGATGCCGGCGAAGCCATGAACCTCGACCGCTTCCCTGACCAGGGCGGCGGCCCGGCCCCGGTCCCGCTCGGCGTGCACGAAGGCGAAACCGTAGAAACGATCGGGGCAGGTGGCGACGATACGCGCCACCTGCCGGTTCGCCTCGCGGTAGTCCGAATGGAAGGCTGCGAAGAGCACGGTACGCTCGATGCCGGCCTGCGCCGCCCGCCGCAGATAATCGCGGAGCGGTGCCGCCGTGTCCCAGGGACCGGTCAGCCCGTCGCCTTTTCCGGCGTGGCAGTGGCAGTCGATGATCATCCAGGCGTCCTCCGTGCGTTCACCATCGATCTCGTGTGGCCTACGTGCATACGTGCCCCACTTCATCGCCAAGAAGCGCTATAAAGCAAGAGTAGATACTCTTCGGTTTGTTTCGACGGCTGGCTGCCTGTAGCTCGAGTAGCCAGGCGCACTCTGCGGAGTCGCGCAGCCGTGTATCACCACGCGTTTGATCAGCCCACTTTAGCAAGGCATTGATATGGCACAGCACGGCGTCGTGAATATTCTTCAGACATTGACCCACTTTCTCGACGTCGCGCGCCGTCGCGCAGTTGCGCTTGAAGTTGGCCAGCGCCTGCTGTGGTCTTTTGCTACGCTTCACCCCGATGATCCCGCCAGTCCAGCCGCAGTTCCTTTCCCGACCGAGGCCGTCGAGGACGGAGAACTGCCAGTAGCGATCGTCAATACGTTCTCCGGCCAGACCCCGCGCCAGAAAGTTGCGCAGATTTTGCAGCTGCAGTCGCTCGGCGGGACTCCGCCCAAGCGTAGTGATTGGCACTCTTCTCAACATATCCACCAGGTTCACCTTCACAGGCGGTGTAGGCCCAGCGGGCCGGGCCGATCTGACGACACAGATCTCGACCTTACGAAACCGAGCGTCAGAGGCACCCTGACTCTTCACGGGTTTGGTTATGGGATGATCAATACTGATTTTGGCAATATCCCGGTCGACGGCGCCGAGGTCCTGCAACTGTCTTACCAGTTCTTCCGAGACTGATTTGGCACGGCGCTGTGCGTGCAGATCGAGCCGCCTCGTACCACTTGCGAAACCGGTGATTCTCACCTGTTTTACCCGCGATAGCGGCGGTACGTTACCGGCGCCGGTGTAGAGGTTCAGAGCGATGCTTGCGACGCGGCTCTTCTGCGATGAGGTCAGCGTGCTTCTCGTGTACCCGAAGCCCTCCACGGCAAAGGAGCGCAGGCAGGTACTCGTCGGCACTGCTGTGGCTTCCATCTCCAGTGCTGCCTCCAGCTCGTTGCGCACGGCCATATCCCGGCAGCGCTGGCTGACGCGAGCGGGGGTGGTCCGGCCGTTCGCCTCAAAGACGAACTGCACAAGACAGTTGATGCCGCCAAACTTGCCGGCATCGGCGCGGTGGCTCGTCACATATTTGCCGAAGTAGATGTGGAACGGCTCGTGCATCAGCGTAGACAGTAGCGAGTCTGTCCGCCCGGCCTTCATGTCGTCCCAGAAGCCGTTGCCCAGACAGATGACGTTGCTGCGGGCCGGCGCCGTGCTTTCATCGCCCCAGCTCGAGCAGGCGAAGTCGCTGTTGTCGTTCCCGCAGTCCGGGCAGTTGGTCGAGTTGATGGCGCAGAAGAAGCGGATGCGCCCGCTCGCCAGCAGGTCGGCCACCCGGCTGCAGCGCACGGCCACGACGTCGCCCCGGTCTTTAATAGTCGCCGTCGGCTTCAGCCAGGTCGGTACGAACTCTGGCCTGACCCGGAAGATGTTGAGGAAACGGTTTCTGGTCGCGGTCGAACGCTTGCCACGCTGCAGATCGGCTGCCGCTTTGCGCAGCATCGTCACCGCCACGCCGATCTGGGTGTTGATGATTGTCAGCGCCTCCGCTTCCGTTTTGCCCGCCCTCCTGAGGGCGGCCACACATTCCGCGTTCGGGCCGGCAAAACCTTTCACGTAGCGGAAAGAGGGCGCTTTCGCCGGGGCGGATACGCCGGTTGCAGCTTTGAGGGCAGCCTCCGTTCGACTGCCCACGATGCCGTCCGCCGCCAGGCCTTTCCGTTTCTGGAACTGGCGGATTGCACTGCGGGTCTGCGGCCCCATCTTCCCGTCGGCTGCCAGCCTCAATCCCAGTGCCTTGTTGAGGCTCTGCTGTATCCAGCGGACGTACGCCGGGTCCGTACGGCTCGTCTCCCCATCCCATTCCATCTGCAGCGCGGCTGCCCCATCGTGCAGGGAGCGGACACGTCGCGGTCGAATCAGATTGTGCTCTCTCATCACCGGTCTCCCTGGGCGGAACTCCGCCGGCTAATCGGACCCTCAATCGCCTACGCGCACAATCGCGTAGTATCCGGCCTTCGTGACGCGGCCGTTAGCGTCGGTGGGCACCGGGCGGTTCTGCCGGACCGAGTCGCTCAAGTTACCGCCAATAGTCGTGATGCTGCCTGGGTTCACCGCGACGACGATGTCACAGTGCGAGGACCGGAAACCCTGATCGACGTTGTCGTAGGTCACGCCGCTGTTGCTGCGCTCCATGCAAACCAAGTCGCCCACACGGGGCGCGACTTCGCTGATGCGGTACGCTTTGAACGGGTTGCTGTTATTGGCCAGCCGGTTCTGCTTGGCTGCGCCCACGTAGTCGGTATGCGCGCTGGAATAGCGGAACGCGCTGCCTGCGCCTGCCTGGCGCATGACCCAGGAGATGAAGGCCGCGCTCCAGGCCACGCTGGAGCAGTAGTTGGACTGGCTGGGCACCCAGCCGACGCCGGTACGCCAGTAATCTTCTAGCACGGCACGCATGGAGGAATTACACTCTTGTGCGGCGCCCTGCCGCCAGCGCTGCCATTCCTGCACCGCGATCTGCGCGATCCGGCTGCGCAGGGTCTGCCCGCTTCCGGTTGACGGCGCAGGCGTTGTCGGCGGGATATAGGAGCCTGGGGTGGTCGCGCTGCCGGGCGGGTTCCCGGCCCCGGCGGCAATCAGCGCGCGCTCAGTCTGTGGCCCGACGACGCCGTCAACGGCCAGGCTGTACTTCTGCTGGAAGCTGCGTACGGCGCTGCGCGTCAGCGGGCCCATGATGCCGTCGTCGGCCAGGCGCAGGCCCAGGATCTTGTTTAGCGACTGCTGCACCCAGCGGATGTAGAGCCGGCTGCTGCGGTTCACCTCGCGCTGCCACTCCCTTTCCATCAGCTCGAATTCGGCGGCCGGCTCTGGCGGGGCGCCGCTGCCGTTACCGGGCGCAGGTTCGGGCTCACCGTTACCATTGCCAGCTGCGGCCGGCTGTTTTTCGGCCAGGGCCGCGGTGAGCGCCTCTTCCGTTTTGGGGCCTACAAGGCCGGTTACTGGCAGGCCCCGGCTGCTCTGGAATTCGCGAACCGCGTCGCGCGTCTCCGGCCCGGCGATGCCGTTCTCCGGCAGCTGGCGGCCGAGGATCTGGTTGAGTGCGTTCTGCACCCAGCGCATGTACTCGGTCCCCTGCTGTGGTGAGGGCGGCCCCATCATCTGCCGTCCCGCCATGATGAAGCGACGACGACGACGGCGCTGATGCGGGCGGGGTCCGGGGCGGCGACGCCGGCGTGTCGGCGCGAAGCGCGCAGCCGGGCGGCGGCCCTGTGTCCGCGCCATAGGCCGGCGGGCTGCCGGCCGGCGCGGGCGGGCCTGCCCTCCCCTGAACCGCCTGCGCCCGAATTCGCCGTCCCATATCTCGCCCTGAGCGCCGGCGTACGGCGCGGCAACCTCGTCGTATTCCCCGAAACGTCCGGGCCAGCCGGTCGTTTCATCTGTTTCCTGAAATCCTGATCGGCTCTTCATGATTTCCTTCCTTGCATCGCTGCGGGAAAACGCGCAGCGGACATATCCCTGGCGACCGGCAGGCGCCGCTGCCGTGGCAAGGCGGCTGCCAGTTCGCGAACGGCTTTCTCGATATCGGCCGGACTGTGCCCGGCATTGATGGCCAGGCTCATCGCCGGCCCGCGGCTGCGGCAGCTACGGCGCATGACTGTGCGCACGCCGCGCGCCGTGAGGCGGCCGTATACCTGCCTGGCCTCTGGATAGGGCAGACTGAGCGTCTGCACCGGGAAAAGCCCGCCGTCGGCGCTCAGACCGGCCTCCCGCAGCAGGCGGCGGAACTGGCGGACGCGGGCCACGAGCCGCCCGCGCAGCGCCTCGCCCTGCTCCCGATTGAGCTGCAGGGCGCGGGCCGCGGCATGGACAGCAGCGAGCGAGGGCGGGCTGCAGTGGACCCGGGTATCGCTCTGCTGCACGAAGTGGCGTACTGCCTCTTCGCTGCCGGCGAGGATCGCCAGCGGGGCGCCAAAGCCCTTGGCCAGCGAGCTGATAGTCAGGATGTCCGGCCCGGCGAGCCCGAGGCGGCGCGACGAGCCGCCACCGCCCCGACCATACGGTTTTTTCGGGCCGGCCTGCTCGCCGAGAATGCCCAGCGCCTGGGTGTCGTCTACGAGCAGCAAGCCGCCCTCCCGGCCTGCCAGCGTCAGGTAATCGCCAAGCGGAGCGTGGCAGCCGCAGGCGCTGCACAGCCCATCGGCGACGATAACCGGACGGCCGGCGGGGGCGCCGCGAAGCAGCCGCTCGAGCGCGGCGGCGTCATGGTGGCGGAAGGCCGCCACCGCCGCACCCTTTGCAGCCGCCCGTTCCATGCCCCAGCGGGCGATGGGGTAGGCGCCGCTATCCACGTAGAAGCTGTATCCCTCATCGGCTAACATGCCACATAGATCCCAGAACAGGTGAAAAGTTGACGGCCCGAGCACCGCCCGGGCAGAGCCCACAAGCTGCGCGATTTCCTGGGCGACCAGGCGCGCAGCGGGCGGCTCCGCCAGGGCGGCAGGCATGCCTGTGGTCAGTGCCGGCCAGCGCGCCAGCGTCTCCGCCGGGTGCTGCATGCCGAGGTAGAGCGCGGAGGTGAAGTCAGGCATACCTGTTGCCCTGAACGTGCCAGCTAGTCACGGGCCGCTTTGCGCGCTTCCAGGCGCTTGCGCAGGCCCTGCGGTTGCGTTGCAGCAATCGGCGTGGCGCCGTTGCCCGACAGCTGCGGCCGGGAGCGGGGGCCTTCCAACAGCCGGCGCTGGATCAACGCAGACGGCTGCATGGTAATGACGCTGCGGTCCTGCTCCGTCCGCGTCGGCGCGCTCAGGTCGATGCCGGTGACCGACTCGTAGGCGTGGATGTAGCCCTGAATCTGCGGGCGCCAGAAGTTGGCCCACACCTTGGCCTGATCAGACCTGTCGACGGTGCTCCAGGCGCCATAACGCACTGAGAGCAGGATCTGCTCGCCGAACACAGCCAGGTCGCGGAAGTGGGTAATGTTCGTGTCACCCCAGCCCTGCAGCTTGCGCATGGCTGCCACCCGATCCATCCAGGGCTCAGGATAGGCCACCATGACGCGCGTCGGCAGGAACTCGCGGAACTCCGGCCGGGACAGCAGCCACTGCTGCATGAGCATCTCGATACGTGCCGTCGTCGGCAGGTCACCGAACTGGCCGTGCGCCCCTTCGGAGAGCACCAGGTGCACGTCTTTTAGGGCGTTGAGGACCGGGAAGGCGTCAGCGCGAATGGTCACGTCGTCGTGCTGGCGGTAGTAGGCAGCCGTAACCCGCAGCAGGATGTGGAAAGCCTCCAGGAAGCGGCTGCGGCTGTCGGCCGGGCGCAGCGGAGGGATCGCCTTACCTTCGAGGGCCAGCCCGTAGTGATGGTCGTATTCGTAGGCGCGGCGCACGACAGAGAGGCGGTGCTGCTCGTCCTGTACGTACCCCCAGAGCAGGTTGTTGAGCGGCCGCAGCGGGTCGATTTCCACCATCGCCAGCGGGTCATGCTCGGCCGGGCCGCGCACGTTCTGGAAGCGCCGGCTGATGGCATTCAGGGACTGGACGAGCATGCCCTGTTCCAGCCAGTAGGACCAGATCAGCTCGAGGAAGCAGGGCTGCGTCAGTTTGTCGAGCAGAATCCCCCGGCAGAGCCGGAAGCGCTCCTCGATATCGTCGTGCTCGACGTCGATCTCAATACCCAACAGGGTGTCGTCGCCCAGCTTTTCCCGGACCAGCATCAGGTAGGGGATGGTGACGTCGTCAGAGCCGTTGATGGTCTGCAGGTAATTGCGCCACAGCGCGGCGAGGTCGTCGCTGGTTGCGCCGCCCTGGGCGAGGATCGCGTCAAGATCGACGTCGCTGCCGATTTCTGGCGACAGCACGCCGCAGTTTACGGTGACGAATGCTTCTGTGGCCACCTTCAGCAGACGGTAAGCGTCCATGTCCGTATAGGGTAGAGCGCGCCGCCGGCGCAGATAGCGGATGCGCTCCCGGATGCGGCCGAAACCATTCAGAGCATCTTCATCGCCGCACATGACGGCGTCGATAAAGCGCTGGTAACGGGTGAAGGACATGCCCAGGGTGCTCTGCTCGATGACGTACCAGAGGAACAGGTCGCCGGTCGCGGGCACCGTGCTGGGCTGCAGATTGACATTGCGGTTGGCCAGGCTCTGTCGCAGCAAGTCCACCGCGTCGCCCTCCAGGGTGATCGCTCGCCGCAGCTCCAGCTCGGCGCCATCCGTGACGGTCAGGTCGGTCGATTCAGGCGTTTCGGTCGTTTCTTCAGTCATGTCAAACCTCCATCATCTCTTTCGTCTGAGGCACGAGCTGCGCCACAGACGGTTCGGATACTTTCACTTTGTCACGCAGAGCCCAGTAAGTCAGCAGCCAGCCCAGCACCCTGGTCTCTGTTTCCGGCGCCAGCCGGCCGTCGGCCCGCGCCTGCCCGATGGCGGCAAAGACGAGGGCCGGCGGGGCTTTGCGCATCCGCCGCGCCTGTCCGCCCCACTGGTCGTAGAGGCGCTGCAGCCGTTCCGGCGTGCGGTCAGGGCTGGTCAGGGCCTCGCCCAGGGAATAGCCCCGCAACGAGGGTGGGTGGTGTTCGCGCAGCAGCTCCACGAAGTCGGGGATGGTCGATTCCAGGTCAGCCAGCAGCCGGCGCGTTTCGCCGCTGAGCCCCGTCGTCGGATAGTAGCCTTCCCACATGGCGGCGAGGCGCGCCCACTGGGGATGCGGGTAGAAGGCCTGCCCGATTGCGCAGCTGATCTTGACCCGGACCCAGGGGATCGGATGCGGATCGTCCGGCGACACGCGGAAGACAAAGGCGCGCGGCAGACTGACCACACCTATCAGACCCAGGGTCGAGGTAATGCCCGAGCGGGCGACCGACCAGCAGTCGGCAAGGATCTCCGAGATCCAGTCTGAGAACAGACCCCACACGTAAGCCAGGCCGTTGCTCCTGCTCTGCATGTCGGCGAGCGGCTGCCGGAGCGATGGGATCAGGTCGAGCAGGGCCGCGCCCTGGTGGCCCACTTCGTGGACCAGGGACGAAGCGATGCCGTTGCTGACCATCCGCTCGCGGGGCACGCGGATTATCGCCACCGGGTTTTCGCCGCCGCCCGGCAGCGGCGTTTGCGCCCGGCGTATCGCCGCGCCGTGGCCGCGATCCAGGTAACAGATGACGGGCGGCGGGTCGAACCAGCGCCCGGGCAAATTCAGCGCGTCGGCAGCCAGGACGTCCAGACCGCCCAGCCAGACACCGGTCTCGTGCTCGCTTCGCTGCGTCATCGCATCGGCAAAGATGTCGAACTGGGACAGGACGGCATTGAAGCGCATGCGTAGGAAGGCGAAGCGTCGTTGGGCCTCGCTCGGCGGCGCCGACTGTCCCTCGGGGCCGGTTAGCCAGCGCAGATAGTCGGCGATCAGGCGGCGCAGCTCCCGGCGCCCGGCGACCAGGTAGCGCTCGATGGCGGCCTGCGCCCCAGCGGATGGCGCCGCGGCGGGCACCATCGTCTCCTGCAGCGCAAAGGATTTCACCCGGTCCAGGCGAACTGCCAGCGCGCGGGTTTCCTGCTCCAGCCAGCGTAAGGCCTGCGTCCTTTCTGTCATTGCTGTCTGCTCCTGGCTCGTGGCGAGGGTCTGCATCAACGATTCATGCCCTGCAGGATGATCACGTTGCCACGGCGGATCCAGGTGCCCCGCTGCCCGGGGCGTGCCTGCCGTCCACGGCGCGGGCGGGGCTGCTGGGCGCTGATCAGGCCAGGCGCGTGCTGCTGCGCGGCGGCGGTGATGGCCTGTTTGGCCACAACCTGCGGCGGCGCGCCCTGGGGCGCCGTAGCAGCTACCTTGGCTGCTTCGCCGGCCATGCGCACGAAGCTGCGCGCCACCTCAAACTCCTGATCCTCCGGGCTCAACCCCTCCAGCTCCAGGCCAAAGAGCTTACCGGCCTGCGAGGCCAGCATGCCGCTAGCGGCGCCGCCGAGGCCCGGCACGACAAGGTTGCCGAGCGCGGCGCCGGCGACGGGCAGCGCCTTCTTGGCCAGGCCACGCAAGGCATTGCCCAGAGGCGCGCGCACTGCCTTGGGCAGGACACGGCCGACGCTGCGCGTGACTTTCTTGAATATCTTGCCCAGGAACTGGTCGAGTTCGTACTCGTCGGTAATCTCCAGCAGCTCAGCGGCGAGTTCCATTTCGTCGGCCTCGTCCAGTGGGCCCTGGACTTCGTACTCGTCGTCGTACTCGTACTCGTTGTACTCGTATTCGCCGTCATACTCGAACTCGTCGTCGAACGTCTCCCCATACAGCTCGCCGTAGCCGTCGAACTCTTCCTCGAATTCGCCGTTGCCGTAGCCAGCTGCCTCCCAGGCCCCTTCCATCTGTGTGCGATCGATATCGTGCATTTTGAACCTCCAGTTACTCAAGGACTAAACGGTCTAAAGCGTCTACTTCCTTATTTGCTGCAAGTTTCGTGCCAGGCGGCCCCTTTTCTCTGAAATTGGCGATAAATTGGGCTGTGAATGGCCAAATTGGCGCCCTTCCACGCCACCCGCCAGCGTTTTGCCTGCTCCATCACTGCAGGAACGCGCAAAAAACGGCGCGAAAACGGCGGCAAACGGGCCGGATGTGCAGGAAATTGCGCGGGCGCTGGATTTTGTGCCCCGGAGGAGAGTGCGTTCGCCCTGGGTTACATCCCACTCGTGCAGCTTATATGACAAATGACGCAGGATAGGGATGACGAACGTCATATTGTGACGCGCCGCAGCATCTATAATAATGAATGATACAGTACTTTAGTACTGGTATATTGCTTTTCGCGGGTTTCGAGCGACGCGGCGAGCAACCGGCTCCTTTTTATGACCATGACCTCAACCAGGAGCTTCTTCGTGTCCGCAAACGGGCAAGACGCCCTCAATCGACCTATTTCACCCCCTCTCCTACCGACAGCGCGGGCAGGCCTGGCGCGGGCCAGTGCATCCCCTGTCGCCAGGTCCGCACCGGTATCCGCTTGTCCTGATAATCCGGGCCCGTGAGATGGCCCGCACCTGGCGATGCACACCTGAGGCCCCACAAGCTACGCGTGAGGGGCCGGCCGGCCTGGACGCCTGCTTTGTTAATCAAAGGCGAGCCTGACCGGCTATCTCTACCGCCATTCTTCTGCACGGTATTGTCGCTTTATTACCAATGGAGATCCGATGAACACGCACTTTTTGGGGACACGCGCGCCTTCAGGCCAGCGCAGGAGATTCGTTCAGGGGCTGCTCTTCACGATCCTCGCGATAGTGATCCTGAGCATGTCACCGGCCCTATCGGCCCAGACTGAAGCCACGTATGCCTGGGAGGCATACAACGATTGCGCCGGCACAAACAGCATCGCCAATACGACGAGCATCACGCTTGGCAGCGGCCAAACAGGGACCGAAGGTGATCTGCTCAACTTTGCCACCGGAGACGCTACTGGCGTGACGGCTCAATTGACGGCGTCGCGGTCATTGACCACCTATGACGAGGGCGGCGCCGCGACGAATTCGGGAACGGATGCGCACACGACGTTTAACGGCAGAGTTAATCTGGTCGGGAATATCCAATACAACGTTTCGGCCGGTACCGTTGACTGGTGGTCCGATATCACCCTTAGGAACCTGGATCCGGATAAGACCTACACGTTTGCCATCACCGCCAACCGGGATAACAGCAGCTACACGGGTCGTGTAACGCGCTACACGCTCTCCGGCGACGAGGGCGCGATCAATGCCAGCACCGCGGGCGTGGGCGTGGAGAATGACCATTCCGTTTACTTTAGCACCGGCTACAACCGTGAGAACGGCTATGTGGCGCGCTGGACGGGGATCAACCCCGGCGCAGACGGCA
>ENA-UOUL01001943-UOUL01001943.1-bioreactor-metagenome-genome-assembly--contig:-NODE-1943-length-26254-cov-6.082019_pt1 | contig 26254 bp, 10 predicted proteins | sample MGYA00249838_ERZ747220 | MGnify/ENA primary metagenome ERZ747220 (study PRJEB28778, sample SAMN05720191) | bioreactor metagenome | isolation source: Anaerobic biogas reactor | place: USA:Washington...
ATCCGTGCTTGCCAAGGGGGCTGAAACGCGATGAACAGCTACGATTTTGACACCCTCTATCCCCGCCGCCAGATCGGCGCCGCCAAGTGGCAGCCGCTCAGCCAGCCGCTCAGCGCGGACAACGCCAGCGTCTTCCCTTTCTCTGTTGCCGATATGGACTTCAAGACAGCGCCGGAAATCAGCGCGGCGCTGCACGAGGCGGCCGACTTTGCCATCTACGGCTATTTCTCACCTCTGCCGGCTTATTACGAAGCCCTTTGCGCCTGGCAGCAGCGCCGGCACGGCTTCACCTGCCAGCCCGATTGGGTTGTCCAGGTACCCAACATCGTCTGTGCCCTCTACCAGCTGGTCAACGCCTTGAGCAACCCGGGCGACGGTGTCATCGTGCAGACACCGGTCTATCCGCCGTTCTTCCACGCGGTCGAGCGCCAGCAGCGCCGCCTGGTGACCAATCCCCTGCTGGAGCAAAAACTTCGCTACACCATCGATTTCGACGACCTCGCCGCCAAGGCCGCGGACCCCGGCGTGCGCCTGATGATCCTGTGCTCCCCGCATAATCCGGTCGGCCGCGTCTGGACACGTGACGAACTGGCGGAGGTCGTCCGTATCTGCCGGCAGCACGATGTGCTCCTGATCTCGGACGAGATCCACGCCGATCTCATTTTCGCGCCGAACCGCCATACCGTCCTGGCCGACCTCGGCCAGGATGCGGCCGATCATTGCGTAATCTGCACGGCTCCGAGCAAGACGTTTAACTTGGCCGGCCTGGCCACGGCCAACCTGATCATCCCCAACGACGAGCTGCGCCGCCGGTACCGGGCTGCAGAAGGCCGCACCGGGATCCACGGCGCCAACTACTTCGGAACCGTCGCCTGCCAGGCTGCGTACGAAAAAGGCGAAGCCTGGTACCAGGCCCTGCTCGCCACCCTCACCGGCAACCGGGCCGTATTCGCTGAGACGATGCGCCGGGAACTGCCGCAGCTTGGCATCACAGACCTCGAGGGGACCTACCTGGGCTGGATCGACATGCGCGGCCTGAACTTATCGGAAGCGGAACGGCTGGCCTGGCTGCAGGCAGCCGACCTCTACATGACCGCCGGGTCATTTTTCGGATCGTCCGGAACCGGTTTCGAACGGATCAATCTGGCGCTTCCGCGACGCGCCCTCGAAGCCGGTTTGGACCGTCTGGTTCGTGCCGTTCGCCAGCTTAACGACCAGGGAGGAAACCCCAACCCATGAAAGACTACCAGCACCTGATCGGCAAAGCCCTGCTCTCCATTGCCCTGATCATCACCGCCCTGATCATGGCCGGCAGCATCCGCTACGCGGCGGACCGGATCGAAGAGGGCCTGATGCAGCAAAACGTCATCACGTACAACCAGGGCAATTGACCGCATCCATAATGGGTTCATCCGCCTGGCTTGCCATGAGCGCGTAGAGCTTACGGACCGTGTTGACGTTCCGGATTGTCATCTGCCGGTAAAGCTTAGTTCCAACCAGCTTTAAAAGGCCGCTTCGGGTCACCTTGTCCCGATCGACAGACCAAATCACGGCGCCCGGCACATAGAGGACCACATCGATGTCCGGCTTGGAGTCCAGTTTTTCGACCAGCCCCGGGGCATCGATCGCATCGCCCAAAAAGAGCACGTCGCATTTTTGCCGGTCGTCGTTGTGCCATGATTCGGGCAAAGCCCGAACCAGGATCTCAAAATCCGCAAAACGGCGGATCAGGACCGGGACCGGAAAGCCGTGCGCGTTCAGGATGGCCGCTTCAAGATGCGCGGCCAGGTCGGCCGGCGAGCGGCCCGAATCGGAAAAGACCACATTGCCTGAGTTGATGTACGTGACGACTCGGGCAAGGCCCGCTTGCTCAAAAGTTACCTTGAGGTCCTTCATGGCGATCTTGTTGTTTCCGCCGACATTGATCCCCCTGAGTAAAGCGACAAAGATCATGTGCCTATCCTCCTGATCCGGCGGGCTTTTGCAGGACGACGCAGCATGTCTCGGACCCGTCGCTGGCCGGCGCGCCTGCCACGTCAGCATAGACCGCCTGGCCGGCAAACCCGAACCGGCCGGCTTCAGCCAGCAGGCGTTCGGCTGTGAAGCAGGTGTTCCAGATGTTGTAGCAGCGTGTTGCGGTTCTGGTCAGCACGACAGTCCGGTCGAGGGTGACACGTTCCGGGTAGCGGTAAGACGCCTGCAAGCACAGATGCGGCTCAGGGCTCCAGAATCCGCCGTGATCGTATCGCTCCCAAACCCGGCGTTCCGAGAACCCGGACCAGAACACATCGGTGAAAACATCCAGCAAAAACAAGCCGCCGGGCCTGAGCGCACGCCAGACCCGGGTCATAAGCGTGTGCCGCTCCTGCGGAACCAGCGCGCCGTAGTCGCACCAGATCAGGGTGACCAGGTCAAACGCCGATTCAAAGTCCATTTGCAAGTAATCCTGCACCAAGTAACGGCTCGCAGCATCTTGCGAGCGGGCGTAGGCGATCGAGCGCGCCGAAAAGTCCAGACCCGTCACACGCCAGCCGGATCGGGCAAAGCGGCAGGTGTACAAGCCTGGGCCGCACCCGATGTCCAGCACGTCGGCGCCCGAAGGCCACAGCGTCCGGATCCAGGCCGCCGAACGTTCGATGAAGGCATGGTTGCGGCTGGCCGCGTCGGTTTCGGGATCCAGGTGGGCGGCCAGCATGCCTTGCGAGATATGCGGGTCGGTCCAGAAGGCGTCGCCGGTTCTGGCGTACCGTTCCGGTTGGCTAAGCAGCGTACTCAAAGCAGTATACATATCGTTGTTCCTCGCACAGCCGCACTTTCCCTGATTGTACCATCCTTCGCACAGGGTGGAAACGGCCCGACCGCTTGCCGGATCGGCCGCATTCCGGTATAACGAGACATACAGAGCGTTGCGAGGTGACCGATCATGAACCAGCTATTGCCAACCGTTGACTTTTGCGGCATCCAGATGACCCGCCTGATCATTGGCGGCAACCCGTTCAGCGGCAACAGCCACGTCAGCCACGAGCTCGACGAGCAGATGCGCGATTACTACTCGACCGCCAACATCAAGAAGGCGCTGCACCGTTGCGTGGCCTGCGGCATCAACACCGTCCAACTGCGCGCCGACCCGCACATCATGCGCATTTTGCGCGAATTTCGCCAGGAAGGCGGCCAGCTGAACTGGATCGCCCAGACCGCCAGCGAGGTGGCCAACTTCGCCGGCAACATCCGCCAGATCGCCGCCGACCCCAGCGCCGTCGCCATCTACCACCACGGATCGGTGACCGACAACCTGTACCAGGCGGGCCGGACCGGCGAACTCAAGGAGCGGCTCAAAATCATGCGCGACTCCGGGCTGCCGGTCGGGCTGGGCACCCACAAGCCCGAGGTGATCCGCCTTTGCGAAGAAGAGGCCTGGGACCTCGATTTCTACATGGCCTGCGTCTATGACCTGGCTCGCACCCAGCGCGTCAGCAGCGCCGTCACCGGCATCGCCAATGCCGGCGAGCAATTCAGTGACGACGATATTCCGGTCATGTTCGAAACCATCCGCGCGACGGCCAAACCAGCTCTTGCATTTAAGATCATGGGCGCGACCAGGCGCTGTGCCACGCCATCGGACGTCAAGCACAATTTCGCCGAGGCCTTTGCCAGCATCAAGCCGGGGGACTGCGTCATTGTCGGCGTGTTTCAGCGCGACAAAGACCAGATCGCCGAGAACAGCCGCTTTGTCCGGGAGGTCTTGGCCGAAAAGTAGGTTCAGTTGTGCCGGTTTCCCCGCCGCTTGAACACCAACAAGACCACGAAAACCAGCGCCAGGCAGCCGGCGATTGCCGCCAGCGGCCAGGCGTTCTTTTTTATTACTTCTGTTTGGCCTGCCGGCTTTGCGGCAGCGAGGATACTCAGATCGAGCATCTGAAAGCCATCCCCGGATTGTTCTAGGTGATCGACAAACGCGGCGATATTGACACACCCAAAGCCGTAGGTCGTGTCATAGCCGGGTTCGCCCAGGTCGGTGGCGGAGTGGGCCAGCAGCGCCTTGAACTGCTCGGCCGTGATCGCCGGGTTGTATTGCCTGGCCATGGCGGCCATGGCGGTGACAAAGGCGGCCGCGTAAGACGTGCCATACCCGTTGGCCATGTAATCGTCCGGAGCGGTGTGCCAGAGGCTGACCAGGTTTTCGCCCGGCGCCGTGACAAACACCGACGCGTCGGCGCTGGAAAAAACCGCCGCGGAACCATCCGCCGCCAGGGCACCCACACCGATCACCTCGTCATACAGCGCGGGATAGACCGGTTTTTCGAGTGACCCGTCGCCGACAGCCGCGACCAGGATAATCCCCCGGGCCGCCGCCAGATCGATCGCCTCCTCCAGAACCGCCGCGGGTTCGGGCAGACCGAAGCTCATGCTGATCACATCGCTGTCGGCTTCGGCCGCGCCGGCGATGGCCTCGGCAACCCTTTCTACCGACGTCTTCGTGTTGGGGTCAAAGCACTTGATCGGCAACAGAGACACGCCATCCACCAAACCTGCGATGCCAAGTCCGTTATCCCGCCGAGCTGCCAGCAGGCCGCAAATGAAGGTTCCGTGGCCGGTCCGGTCTGTCGAACTGGATGGCGGTCCGATCCCGGTATAATTTCGTCCCGGCAGCAACCGGTCGGCGGCCAGGTCCTCGTGGTCCGAGGCCAGTCCGGAGTCGATCACCGCGACGATGACGCCGCTTCCGTCCAGGCCGGCATCCCAGGCAGCAGACACGCCAAGCTGGCCGATCCAATCCTGACGGTCGCGGTACGGGTCAGCGGCGGCCAGTACGGGCTGCGAGATCAGGACAATCCCTATCGCGAGCAGGAGCCAGCCCTGGCAAGGCCGCCTGTGTTCCGGACACGCCATCAGCCGCCTGGCCGCTCTTTGGCAGCGCCCTTCCCTGCTTGCTTCCTGAAGCGCAGGGCCAAAAACAGCCCAGCGCCCGCTGCAAGCACCAGGGCGACCCAGATCCAGGGGCTTGGCCCTTCAGCCTCGTTACCGGCAGGCGGAATCGGGGACGGTGTCGGCGTTGTCGCCTCGCCGCTCGTGGTGGTCGGACCTGTCGTGGGCTCAGAAGTTGCGGCCGTTGTCGGCTGGCCCGTTATCGCCGGCGTTGCAGCCGTTGTCGGCTGGCCCGTTATCGCTGGCGTTGCAGCCGTTGTCGGCTGGCCCGTTATCGCTGGCGTTGCGGCCGTTGTCGGCTGGTCTGTCACCTGTGTTTCCGGCCCGTTTGTCGGTGCTGCGGCTGTAGGCGATGCCTGCGGTGTCACTGCCTGGGTCGGAACCTGACTCGTCGGTTCGGGTTCCGGCGTAACTGTCGGTATCGGCGTCGGCTCTTGGGTGATGCTGCTGATAAACGCTTCGGAACCAAACGTCAGGGCCGATGACAGCGAGCCGTTTGCGGCGACCAGCAGCCTGGCGACGACATACCCAAAACTGTCCGGATCGATGGTCAGCAGGCCGTCTGTCGCCAGAGCGGTTTCCCCCTGCATGGTATGGACTTCCCAGTCGACGAGACCGCCTGAGCCAAAGATAAAGGTCTGGCCGCCGCCCGTCAGGGCCTGCAGCCCCAGGACTACCTGGGTCTTCTGGTCATCGGCAACGGTCAGGTTGCACCCGTCCGCAATCTGCCAGCTGCGCGTCGCGGTTGTGGCAGGACTCATAACCAGACGGACTGAAGCCAGGTCCGCCAATCCGGGATGGAGGATCCGGATTTTGGCCCGGCTGGTGTTGCCGGCATCGTCGCTGAACATCAGTTCCAGGTCGTGACTGGCCTGACCAGCATCCAGCTGGACTGGCAGTTGGAAAACACCATCCGCCGAAACGGTTCCGCCGGCCGCCCCAATGGTCTTGTCCGCGATAACCGGCTCGTTGTCCACCATGAGGGTCAGGCGGCTGTCCGGATCGCAGACCCCGGTCAGGGCCAGCCTGCCGTCCGGCGCGAAGAAGCTGCCGTTGACCGGAGAGGACAGCAGCAGGACCGGCGGTGTCGTATCCACCGAGAAGACCTGGTCGAGGAGAAAACTGTCCCCATCCGTGTCGGTTCCGCTGAGGCGCAAGGTGTGGTCGCCGTCAGCAAGGCCGCTTAATGCGATGGTCAGGCTGTCTGTCGTCTGGAAGCTGCCTGTGGCGGCGTTGCCGTCGAGATACCAAGATCCGCTGACAGGCGTGTCCGCACGGAGCAGGTAACGGATGTTTTTACTCCGGAACGTGTCGTAGAGCACGGGCATTTGGCTCGGCAGGCCCTGGCTGTCGGTGCTCCAGACGGTCCGGACCAGGTGGCTGCAGGCTGTCAGGCAGGAGAGGGTCACCTCGGGCGGTGTCGCATCGCGCAGAGCAAGGGCGTTCGAGAACGTTTCAGGCCCGGCCACCGTATAGGCGATCGTCTGACCGTCCGGCAGATAGACATAGTTGTAGGGCACGACGCCGACCTGGTAAGTCTGGCCGGGTTCGAGGCCGAACCAGGAGGGAACGAGCCGGCCGTCCGCCGTCTGCTCCAACCGCTGGCAGTTGCCGCCCACCGACAGGTCAGGCACCTGCAGCTTTCCGTCTGGATCGGGCTCTTTATCCCGGGTCAGCTGGCTGATGTCCGTCGGAGTCCGGCTGCCTGTTATCGGGTCGCAGGTGTAGACGTTAAGCAGATAGCCGTCACAGGCGGTGCCGCCGCGACTGTCCGTCCGGTTGTCGTTGCCGGTGTCGTCGATATCGACCGCAAAGGTCAGGTCGCCGCTGTTGCGGATCGTCACCGCGGACAATCCGGCTGGCTCGTCCGGATTGGCAACCCGAACCCGCTCCGCGGACAGGACCCGGCCGCTGGACAGGCCCTCCGAGCTGTAGACCGCCTTGACCACGTAGTTGCCGGCCGCCAGGTCGCTGGGCAGCGGATAGGACTGTCGAAGCGGCGAAGATGCCCGGTACAAGATCCAGGACGGGACCGTTCCCAGGAACGTGCCGACGGCCGCGGGATCTGCAGCCAACGCCTGCTCTTCGACCAGGTAGAAGCTGATGCTGCTCATGTCGGTAAAGCGGCCGCTGACCGACAAGCTGAGGCTATCCCCGGCTGTCGCGGTCAGCGCGCTCTCCACACGGACACTCTCGACAGACGGCAGGGCTGCGACATCGTACAAGACGAGATCGGCGGCGACCGGTGTCGCAATCGACCAGGTCCGGTTGAAGCTGGCCGCGTCGGTCAGCGTAAAGGCCAGCGTCCCCGTTCCCGCGTCGGCGTCATAGGTCAGGTTGGCGTTGGCCGTGTCGGCATTGCCGGCACCGCCGTTCGCGGACGCGTCGAAAAGATCGAGCCGGAAGGTCGTGACCGGGCTGGTCGCCTCGTCGCGGATCCGGATCTGGTTGGCCAGAATCTCGGCTTCGGCACGCGAACCAGCTGCGAAGCGCAGCGTGACGATCGAGGACTCGCCGTTCCATGCGCCCAGCCGGACCGTGTGATTCAGCTTGTCGATCGTCGACTGGACCGTTGCCGTGGTCGAACCCAGCAGCGTTACGCCGCCCGGGTCAGGAGATCGGCTGTCCAGTTTTGAAACGACTTGGGTCGGTGCGGATACATGGACGTTGCTGCCGACGCGCATATACAAGGTTTCGCCGCTTGCGGCATCCCTGTAAAGGGGGATGTCCTCAGCGATGCCCGTTTTCCCGGTTTCGTCGATCAGGGCAAGCAGTTCCGGGAAGGTCGGGCTCGCAACCCCGTCACCGCTGCCAAAATCGATGTCGCCGCCCCAATAGTAAGTGATGCCCAGCTTGATGCCGATGACGCTGAGCACGCCCCAGATACGCTGGTTGTTGACCCCCAGTTCCACGCCCCCGATCGTCATGCCTCCCACGACCGGCACGGCTTCCGGAATACCGATCAAGGCCCGGATGAAGAACTCCACGAAATTCTGGTAGGTGGCGTCGTTGACCACGACCAGGTATCCCGAGCCCTTGATGATGCCCAGCAGATCGGCGGAAACCGCCGCGATGAAATTGAACTTCGGATACCATTCGAAGCCCAGCACCGCCTTGTTCAGGATTTTCAGGTCGGTTGCCTTGAGCGTGACATTGGATGCGGTCAGGCTAAGGCCGCGCAGGCTCAGGCTGAGGTCGGTCCGGGCTGACAGCACCTTGAGGATATCAAAGGATGCGCTGAGCAAAAGTTTCAGCGGCGGCACGCCGGACGAGACGAATATCGTCTTGTACAAGTCGGAGAAACCACCGCCGCCACCGGTGATCCAGAGCACACCGAACCCGTCGACGTTGATGCCGGGTTCAAAACCGGACACGAAGAAATAGAGTTTGTCCGGGATCGGAAATCCGTTGTAGCCGACCAGGCCAATATCGAACTCCATCTCGATCGTCGTGAATTTCATCGAACCGCTGACCCCGAGCGACCAGCCGTTGACGGTCGCGATCGAGAGCTTGCCTTTCATGGTCGGCATCGCTTCGACATACGGGGGCAGGGCAACCTCCACCTCACAATTGAACCCGAGGTAACCCTCGCCGCAGCCGTAGAGGATGTCGTGGACCATAACCTTGCCGGTTTTCTCATCCGTGACTTTGGACTCTTCCGCCGGTTCGTCGCCCAACAGCTTGCCGTTGAAGTCCAGGCCGTTCCAGCGGTTGCGCATCAACGTGCCGTTCTGGTCCTCGGTGTTCATCCAGGCGACCATCGAATCCCAGTTTTTCTCCTCGGTCGTCTTGGATCGCTGCGGAATCAGAAAGCTCAGGTCTAAAGCCGCTGAAAAGGACAGGACATGTCCGGCGACCGGGTACCGGGCATCCAGGTCGGATACTTTGCTCGGCCAGCTGCCGGTTTCCTCATCGTCGCTGTACATCACGCCCAGGGCGCCGTAGGAAAGGTTAAAGATCATGCCGCCGATCGTCTGGGCCACGCCCAGGCCGCTGGGCCAGATCAGGGTGATCGTTTTGCCTCCAAAGCCGCCCAGCCGCTCACCTGAGTTGTTGTAGGGAATCAGGCCGTACTCGTCGCCGTTCTCGATCGCCGTGAACGCCGCGTAACCGGACCAGATCAGGGAACGCTCCTGGGATGTGTAGAGGCTGCCGTCGAAATCGACGCAGATCGACTGATCGATGCCGACATCGTCGTAATAGACACTCACCGTACCGTCTTCGAAATCGATGCAGTTATTGACCGTGACCAGGTTGTTGGCCGTCGCTGTCGCGCCGTTATCGGTCGACTTGCCTGACACGGCTGTCAGGCGCACCGGCCCTTCGGCGTTTTGGGCTTCAGCTGTGAAGTCTCCCCGGAATGCCAGCAGCACTTCCTGGACATTGGCCGCGTCGGCGGCAAAGGCCTCCTCCGTCTTGTACGTCCGGATCTTGTACTCCATGCTGTTGTAAAGGCCGTTCTTAAGCTGGACAACCGCGACGATCCCATAGCTGTCGTGTTTGTACTTGCGGTCGTCGCTCATGACGGCACGCAGGGCCGGCGCAGTCAGGTGCTTGGGGATGCCGGCCGGGGGATCGGTCCAGTCAAAGGCTAACGTGTAAGATCCGGCCGGCATGGTTTCGGTCAGCGTAATGTCCATCACGTTGGTTTCCGGGAACGCGATGTTGTCGGCGGGGATGGTAAACCGCGATTGGCTTTCTGAACCGTCCGCCGCTGCCGTATACGTGGCTGACAAGGTATAGCGGCTTTTGTCCGCGAGCATGTTGAAGTTGGTGCCGCAGACTGTCAGGTGGCGTGTTCCCTCGTTGTAGACGATTTGCGGTTCCAGGCTGGTGAACAGGACCGATGGCAAATTGCCGTTTCCGCCCGGGCAAAGAATATACAAGCTGGCAGAACCGAGCAGGTTTTCCTGGAGCAGCTGACCTTGGGCGGTCTCCGGCAGGCTGAACACCTTGAATGCGATCTTGCGGTAGCTGGCCTGGTCGTCGACCGCCGCCCGGAAATAGAAGCGGGTGGTCTGCGTTTGCCCGACCGCGAAATCCAGGTATTCGATCTGGTAAGGACTCAAGGGGCTGACCGGGTAGCCCAGGTCGTGGCCGAAGCTGTCCAGCGGCGTGATGCCGTTATCCGTGTAGACGGCGACCGCCACCCGCGGGTACGCGGCCGCGCCGGTCTGGACGATGTTGTTGACCTGGGCCTGGATGGAAAAGGATCCGTCCGCCAGGTCGTTTTCGGTGGAACGGTAAGCGGTCTTTTCCGCATTGAGGGCAAGCGCGGTCGGCGCGGAGACGTTGACCGCCACCCGCTCGCCTGGGGTCACTGCCGCGTTGCTGAAAACACCGTAATAGGTCGCGACCGAAGAACTCGCATCTCCGGCGGCCGCCTGGCCCATGTCGTAATAGAGGGCATAGGCGCTGTCCGCGGTTTGGTAATCGAGGTTATAGGGATTGGTGAAATCGAGGCTGGCATCTGGCACGAAGCCGAAACAGGTGGCGGCCAGATTGTTCCAGTGACCGAACGCGACCTGGTAAGGCTTGGACTGGGCGTCGTTGACCGTATACGACGTGATCGACGGCGCGTTCAAGTCGTCGTAGCCAAAAAAGTTGGCCGGAATGTAGTCGGCTGTGCCGATGACCGTTTCACGAGTCACACGCCGGTACGTGTTGGCCGCGTCCACCACCTCATAGGCGGCGTAGTCCTGATCCCCTAATGCGGTGTCCAGCAGCACGCGCGCCCGAACACTGACCGGACTGCTGCCGCTGTTGACCAGGCCGTACGAGATATAGACCATGCCGTGTTCGCTGGCGCCGGCGTTGGCCAGCTCAATCCGCTGGGTAAAGGTCAGCTGGCCAACCGTCCAGGATGCAGAAATGCCTGTGGCGTCCTGGGCGGCGGTCAGGTTATTGCCGCCCAGGCCCAGAAACGAATAATTGCCGCCGAAAACATACTCCTTGACCTTGCCGGCCTGGTCGGTCACTTCGAACGACGTGAACGACGTGTCGTACCAGTCGCTGTGGAAAAGCAGCCGCTTGTTGTTATCGGCCTTGTTCAGCAGGTCGCCGTCAATTGTCCGGATGGCAAAGCCGCCGTTCCGGGTGGAGACCGCGACCTCGATCACGCCGTTGTCCAGCAGCAAGACCGGTTCCTGGGCCGCACGGACCCGAACGTTTTGGAACACCGCAGCCGGCTGACCAGTCAGCAAGAGGACGGACAGCAAAACAGACAGCAGAATGGTGGGCAGATGGTGTCTCACTTTCATAGCCCGCTCCCCTCCTTATGGTTCAAGGTAGAAATAGGTCAGGTAACTGACCCGGCTTTGCGTGACCAGGCAGAGGGTATAGAACCCTTCTTCAGCCAAGTTGAGTTCGAGACCTTCGATGCGCTCAGCGCCTGATTTCATCTGACCGGCTGTCCGGATTCCGGCCTTGAGGGAAACCGTGACCGGTTCGCCCGGCCCGCCGGGCAGGTTGGCGATGCCGATGCTGACCCGGCTCATGCCGCTCAGGATCACGGTGCCGTTCTCATCGGTCTTGATCCCGTTCAACGTCACCGTCAGGGCATCGCGCGGATAGACCCGGACGAAGCGGCGGGCCGTCCGGTTGTTGCCGGCCTCGTCTGTCGCGGTGTAGATCAGCTCATAGTTGCCGACCGCGTCCAGCTGCCCCTGGGACAAGCTGGTGCAGCCGATCCTGATCGCACCGGAAAGTGACCGGTCGTCCTGGGCAGTCACGCCATCAAGACGCATGGCTTCAAAGTCCGCCTGCCCGGTCCCCTGGCGCACCACAAGTGTGCCTGGCGAAAAAGACAGGCTGGGTGCCTTGTTGTCGATGCAGCCGATGGTCACATACGCGTAAAAGGTCAGGCCAACCGCGTCGCGGGCTGTCAGTTGGTAGCTGCCGTTCGCGGCGACGGACAGCTCGATCCAGTTGCATTCGTTCCGGTCTGCTTCATCGCCGCTGTAGCGGCTGGGGTCGAGCAGGCCGTCCTGGTTCTTATCGACCGGCGCGGCGACCTGGTATGTGGTTCCGTTGAAAACGAGTTCGCCGGCCTCGCTCATGGTCGCGTAGAAAGCAAGCGGTCCCGCCGTACTGCTTGAGCCGTCAGGCGGAATGCCGGAGACGACGATGTCCGGCGGGATGTCGTCGATCCCGGTCACGGTTACGGTCTCCGTCTCGCTGTTGCCGGCGGCGTCGACAAAGCGGTAGGTATAGGTGCCGTTGCGGATGATCTCTTGTTCGATGACATCTGTTTCACGGTACAGCCGCCCGGATTCGCCGCAGTCGAGGGCGTAGACCGGTTCAGAAAAGTCAGAAAAGCGGACCATGACGGACAGAACCTTGCTGCCGTCTGTGGGCTGGTCATTCGACGTGATCCACCAGGGGCTGTAATAGTCGATCACATTCCGGCCCAGCGAAGCTTCGTCTGTCCCGAGCGCCTTGTATCCGACCAGGCCGTTCTGCCCCGTCATGACCAGCCGGATGCTGAGGTTGTCGAGAAAACGGACCTGGGCGCTGTTCGCGTCGTAGGACAGCTCGAGGTAGTAATGGTGCCAGGACTGCGGATCCTGGTAGCCGGTTCCATCCCAGACCTGCCAGCCGACCTGGGCGATCGGGGTGTTGAAGGTCAGCCCCACGGTGACGGGATCACGGGAGATTTGCGGCGGCAAATGGCGAACCGCCTGGCCGGACGGATCGATCAGGCAAGGCGACCACCAGTCGACCGACGCCGCCGGCACCGTTCCGTCGAGATCCGTTACGGTCGCGGTCAAATGGCCGCGCACGCCAAGGACATCCTTGATCAGGAACTGCTGGGTCATGTTGGCGGTGAAGTCGAAAACATACTGGCCAAAATACGGCGAAGCCGGATCCGTCACTCGGGCCAGCCCGGCAGGATCGATCACGCTGACCGTCCCCGCCGCGTTGTCCGGGTCCGTGTTGTCCGACAAGGCGATGTATGCCCGGCGGCCGGTCACGCCGCCTGGAACAGCGGCGATCGGGACATAGGTGAAGCGGCCGGTCGGCGCCTCGCTGTCCACGTGGCGCGTCTCGATCGGCAGGATCGAGCGATTGTTGTTCTGGTCGATGATGACCAGCGTGAACGCCGTGTTGGCGCGCACGATCAGGTCGTCGCCGCTGATCTCCACACCGGGCACCGAACCCGTCGGGCTGGAAAGAAAGGTCATTCCGGACAGTTCGTCCGCCGTCAGGCTGATGCCCGGCCGGATCAGCAGCCGGGTCAGGCTGTCGTCGCGGATGGTAAAATCAAGCATCCAGGCGGCCGTCAGCTGAATCGGGCTCTTCTGGCCGATGACCGTATCCAGAAGGCCCGCCAGCGTACCGGCCGGAGCCAGGTCTTCGCGGGAAGCAAAGGTCTCGTATTGGAAACCGTCCGACGGCCCGTCGTAGGCGTACAGGTTCAGGCTGTAGTCCGGCGCGGTCGTGTCCACGACCGGTTCGGCCAGGATCTCGACCGGCAAGGTGACCGTGATGGGTACTCCCGCGTTGCCGGCCAGGTCGGCATATTCGAAGGTGTAGCTGGTCAGTCCGCCATAGGCGAACACGATGGAGGCCGCTTTGCTGTTGATACCCGTGACCGGTTCCGCGCACACGAGCCAGGCCTCAACCTGGCGGCTGGTCGCCGTCACGCCGGATGGCGGTTCAGAAGACGCAAATTCATGGTAGAACCAGCGGACGGCAGCCGCCGGCACGGTGCGGTCGATCTGGCTGACCGCGATGTCGCGAACCTTGGCCGTACTGCCGGCCGGTTGGACCTGGACTGGGATCTGACCGTTCTGGTCCATGACGACCGTCACGGACGACCGGTCGGCGGATACGGTTTGCGATATCGCACCGGGGATCGCGTCCGGCAGGCTCAGTTCGGTTCCGGATACGGCCGCGGTGATTTCGGCGGTGACCGAACCGGATGTGGCCGTCGATGGGGTCAGGACGACATCGAGGCCATACGCACCGAACGCGCTGACCGCGATGGTCTCCTCGCGTCCGGTTCCGAACAGGTCAACGTATTCAATCGTCTGGGTGCCGTCAGAAAAGATCGGCAGGTCCTGCCACTGGCTGCCGAAGGTCTGCGGACTGCCGTCAGCATTTGACGGGCGGCCGCCGGCGGGTGTCTCCAGGACTACCGGGGCCGTGAAATTCAGCCGCACCCGGTCATCCACCAGCACCGCGCCGCTGCAGTGCGTCGCCTGGGTCGTCACCTGGCCGCTGAAGGTCAGCGGCACGCTGCTGTTGCCGGCCTGATCGACGGCCGCGACGGTCAGTGTGCGCTCTGTCGGGCCGGCTGCGGCCGGGTCGTGCTTGAAAACGCCCTGGACCGTCACCGTCTTTTTAAAACCAGTCCCGTCGGCGCTGATCCGGCTGTCGGTGGCAAAGATGCCGCCGTAGCCGTCCGACGGCGCCTGCCAGATACCGCCGCTATTTTGTTCCGGGACGATTGTCTCGGCATAGCCCAGCAGGACGCCATATGCTTCCGGGAAAATAAGGTTCAGTTTTTCGCTCGCCAGTTCAGCCGCCGACGGCCCCCGGATCTCGGCCGTAAAATAAAATGCCTGGCCGTCGATCGTGCCGCTCGTTAAGGTCAGGTCGGGGCTGGTGTTGTCGATCCAGTTAATGGCGATGTTCTGGCGGGCATAGTTACCGGCCGGATCGCCGACGAGTACGGTATAGATAGCGTTTTTCGTCAGCTCGATCCCTTCCGGCGGGACGATCGCGTTGACACCGGCGGAAGAAGACACGATGCGGACCTGTCCGGATCCTCCCGTCGCGTCGCTGGCAAAGAGCCGCACAGCGGGCACCGGCCGGCTGCCGTCCGAATCGAGACGGATATCCAGCTCGGGCGGCTTGGTGTCTTCGTAGATGACAAAAGAGCGAATCCCGGATGCCAGGCCGTTGGATCCGACCGTCTGGTAGCGGATGATGTTGTCCTGGCCGCTAAGCAGGTAAATGGAGTCGTTGTGATGCGCTTCGACGAGGGCCGTGTCTGCCGTCCAGGCCAGGTGGTAATACCATTCGATCACATCTGTACCGCTTAGCCATGGGCTGTTCATAGCATTCCAGTCGGCGTTGGCCTTCGTTGTCGCCTCGTCGACACCCGGCGTGGCGTTCCAGACCTTGATCGATTGGAGCCCGGTCTCGAACCGGCGTCCGACATCATCCTCCTGGTCGTAGAAGTAGAACGAAACCGGCCGGCTGTAGCGGCGGAAATGGATGTAGTGCGGCAGCGAAACATCTGGCAGCATGCTGCTTCCCACCTGCAGCTCGCGGGTGGTCGCATCGCAGTCGATGACAACCTGATCCAGCAGCCCGCTGTCAAAGTAATCGGTCCTGAGCGAATCCAGGCTGGTATCGCCGACCGGGCTGGAATCCAGGAAGATCGCTGCATAGAAAGCCTCGTCAACCCGTCCGGATCCCTTGGCCGCCAGAGAGACATAGAGGAAATACTGGCCGGAACGGATCGCCGCATTGGCCGGAACCGTGACGGTCTGGCTAAGCGCGGCACTCAGCGGGAACCGGCAGATGAACCCATGGTCAGCCGAGGTGCCGGTTGTCTCGAAGATAAAGGGCGGCCCGCTGGAGTAGTTCGGTCTGATGGTTGTCATGTCGGCGACATCGGCGTCCGCGTCCGGCGACCGGTACAGGTAGAGGGCAGCATAGGTGCCGGGGCTGGAAAAGTCGATGTCCTCGAGCTGCCAGTCCGGCAGCAGGCGGTTGGCCAGATCGATTCGGAATTCAGCGTTGTCGATCGAGGTCTTGATGATCGCGCCGTCATCGGGACCGTCGTAGCTGAACCAGTCAGCAGCCAGCGCGACATCGCTGAGCGCTGCGATCGAGGCCTGGTGGATATCCGGACCGGTACCGGAAAAATCAGGGTACGCAGGATCCGACGCGGGCGGCTGTATGGCGCCGTTCTGGGTCAGGACAACAGGATTGCCGGCCGCGCGCAACGTCCAGGTCTGGCTGTCGACGACCGCCCCGGCGGGGATCGTGCTGATGTTGTGAAAATTGCTCGCATGGCCCTGCCGGTCTTCCAGCGGCTGCGTGCAGGCTGCGTCGTAATAGAAGGTGTTGTCGCTTTTGCGGTAATAAGCCGCTTCCAGGAACAGGTTGCCGTCGTTTCGGCTGTTCAGGTCATAGACGCCGGGGCTGACCTCGCTGGTTTGGCTGCCCGTGATGCCGGTTGCGGTAATGAGCGTGACCTTGATCTCGCCATAGTAGTTGCCGTTCATGATCGCCAGCAATCGGTTCGATTCGGGCGATGACGGATCGCCGATCACGACCGTGCGGTCGTTGGAAAAGCCGTAGCGCACCACAGACTGCGAGCCGTCGTAAAAGGTGTATGTCTCGTTCTCGATGACGTCGGCGTAGCGCCACAGGCCGCCGAAGGTCCCGATCCGGGTGGATTGGGCGTCTGAGAGGATGTCGGGATGGAAGAAGTTGGGATCGTACACGCCTGATTCGGAAGCGGTCATGGCCGAGTCGATCGTGCGGATGAAATACTGGCTGCCGTCACCTTGCGGATCCTCGATCAGGAGCATCGCCGTGGCGCCGTTGGTTGTCGTTCCCGTGACCTGGGGGACCGATACCGTAAACGCCGGTTCAGCCAAGATGTCTGTGCTGCAGGCGACATCGACGGCCGGAAAGGTCAAGTCCCGGCTGACGCTGAACGGGCCATACATCCCGGTGTTGGGCGTCACGCTTAAGTCCGCCGCACGAATGTAGAGGTCATAGGCGTGGACCTGGCCGGCGGCCAGATTGTCCTTTGTCAGGCTGAGCGGCACAGACAAGGCCGCGTCGCCTGCCGTCAGGTAGCGGACCCAGTTATTGGCGTCCGGCGCCAGGCCGGACGCGACCCACTGGTAATCGATGTTGGCGGTATCGACCTTGCTGGGATCGGTCAACGTCAGCTCGGCCGTGATCGATCCGGTCCGATTCTCCCCGTCGTAGCTGGAGCTCGAACCCGTCTGGCTGCAGGCCGGCGCGAAGCGGTCGGCCACATAGTCGAGTTCAAAGGTTTGTTCGGTCTGGTTTCCGGCCAGATCCCGCGCCCTGACCCGGAGCACCGGGTAAAACAGGTCATAGGCAAACGAGTCCAGCAATCGAATGTGCAGATACAGGTCGTCGTTGCTTTGCGATGTGGTTATTTCGCTATACAGGTAGCTGGAACCACTTCCGGTCGCAGCCGCGCTGAACGTCTCGCTGCCGGTCAAGCCCGCCTGGCGGGTGACACAATATTCGAACGGATCCGCCTGAGCCGGATTTCCGATCAGATACAGGCTGAAGCTGCCCTGGGGCTGCGGTGTGCCGTTGATGCCGCTGGCGTACTGGGGCGCCAGGCTGGAGAGATCCTGAACTTTGAACGAGAAGCAAAAGCGCGTCGGGCTACCGTCCTGGAGCGGTGTATAGCGCCCCGCGTCGGCGGTCAATGTCGTGCTGACAGAAGGCCCTTCGCTGTCCAGGTAGAACGCCGAACTCGGCAGCAACCGTTCGCCGCTGGCCAGGCCCGTGACCGGCGCCAGGGCGTTGCCGCAAAGGTCGGCCGCGCCGTTGGCAAACTGGATGCTCTCAAGGGCGACCCGCAAAAACTGTCCGTCCCGGTACAGCAGCGGCCGCATGGATTCGGTGATCAGCAGCGGCTTGAAGGTGATGCGCGTTGCCGCGACGCCGTTGACGCCGTACGCTTCGTCCAGACGGCTGTCCGCCTGAACGGTGACCGGAACCGATAAATCCTGGATGTTGATTGTCGCCGTGATGCCGTCAAGGGACGCCAGGTCCAGTTTTTCCGTGAACCAGGCGGAAAATGTCAGTTTACTGCCGGGCCCGACCCGTCCGTTGACAGATCCGTCCGCCTGAAGCTGGATATCGCGCACCTGGGGGGGCGTGGTGTCCAAAATGGCCGGATTTTGGATACCGGGGAAGGCGGATTCGGCCACATCGCAGGAATTCCCCGCCAGGTCGGTGACCAGGGACTTGCTGGTGAGCAGTTTCTGCCGTTCCTCGGCTGTGAATGCGCTAAACGCACTTTCCCCCAGTTCCTGCCCGTTGGCACCCAGGATCCTGAGCGGCCAGCTGCCGCCTGTCAGGATGCTGGTCAGCGTTCCGCCGGCCAGGGTGGTGTAGATTCCGGAGATGCCCGTGATCTTGTGGTTGGTCGTTTTTGTTTCGCTTCCGCCGCTGGTTTTGAAGGCAGCGGGGACCGTCAGGAGAAAATCCAGTTGCTTGTTCTTGAGGGCCACCAGGTCCGCCCAACCCTCAAGCCCCTCGACTTCCTGGTTGTTGGCCAGATCGGACAGCTTGAGCTTGAGACGGACATCGGCGTGTGTGTTGCGGTTGTCGGCAAAGCGGATATACTCGTTGAAGTTGACATGGATATAAACCAGGTCGCCGGCCTTGAAAGTCGTATCGGCAACGCCGGTGTCGACAGGAAGACCCGAGGCGTTCATGGTTCCGGCTGTGACGGTGACCGAAAGAACCTTCGGGCCCTTTTTATCCGCCAGCGCGACACTGACATGGCTGGTGGCGGCATCGCCGCAAATGGTGCAGCCGGAGGTGAAAAGGCCCAGTTTGAAGTACGTGGCATCGTATGCCGGGCTGACCGCATGGGAGAAATCACCGGAGCCCATCCCGTCGCCATAGTCGTAAAAGCCAGTCACCGGCTGATCCCAGCTGTTGTAACCGACCAGTTCCTCGTAGGCCTGGACGAGACGCGTGTGCTGATAGCCGAGCTTCTTGGCCGGTCCTTCGTGCTTGAAGCTGGAATGCAAATGGTTGTAGAGTGTCGCGCGGTAATTGACATACAAACCGCCGGATTTGCGCACGTCGTTCAGGACGGGTACGGTCTCAAGGCCGGTGTCGTAGTCGTAGCCGACGTACCATGTTTTGTTCATGCTGGGGCGAAGATAGCTGGTGTTGTAGTCGATCCCGAATACAGGGGCGATGTTGAAGCTGGACGCAGTCTTGACAAACTGGCTGTAAAACAGTTTGCTATCGCATAAAGCCGTGTTCAGGACGCCATGCTCCAGCTTGCGGGGCGAATAAGCGACGCTTGTCGCCGCGGCTTGAACCGATCCGGTTCCCATCGGCGGCAGCATCGTGACGAGCAGGCAGACGATGAGGAACAGGAACAAACCCTGGAATAACGGCTTGGGTTTGACGAAAAGCTTCATACGCACATCCTCCTGAACAACGAATCAACACGGTCTGCCTGAACGGCCCGCCCGGCGGGCGACTGAAATGTTCTGTCGGCATATGAAGCCGTCAGTCAAACCAATGCCGTTCGGATAACAAAATAAACATCAGGGTGACGGGACATGGGTCATTTCCTGCAGTCATTTAATAACCATCCTGTAGGGTCACGCTGCCATCTTTCCCAGATGACCATTATTCCAGATATGAATCAGGCGATCTGCTACGATTTTATTTTATTATAAACCAATTTTAAGCTTCTGAACGAAAGCAACACAAAAATATTCAGATGTCACAGTGTCATGACGCCTGTGACATCCGAACGGTTTGGCAGGTGCAAAGCCAGATCTTCGGGTGTGATGAACCGCCCGGGCGGTCAGTCGTAGATGCTCTCGATCATGGCCAGGTAATGGTCCAGCGGCACGTAGTCGGGAACACTGTTGCCCGTCCCGATGGCAAAACCGCCCCGGCCGCGGGTTCTTTCCAGCATGGCGCGAACACGCGCCTGGATGGCCTTTGGCGAGGCGCGGCAGATGAAGTCGAGATCGAAGCCGCCCATGATCGCGATCCTCCGGCCGTACTGCTCGTAGGCTTCTTCGACCGGCTGGATCTTGTCTTCAAACGAATGCTTGCCGTCGAAGCGCATGTCCTCGATGACATCTTCCCAAACCTCGGCCAGGTTGCCGCACGAATGCAGGATCGCCGGGCGGCCTGCCTGGTGAACCGTTTCAACCATCCGCTTGTGCCAGGGGAAAATATGGCGGCGCATGTCGCGCGGCGCCAGCAGCGTCTGCTGGGCAAAGCCCCAGTCGTCGTTGACGATGATCGCCCCCACGGCCGGATAGGCCAGGCAGATCTCGTAATAGCGTAAAATGCGCGAACCGATCGCAGCACAGACGTCGCCGAGCAGGTCCGGGTCTTCCGCGCTCATGATGCACATCGTCTCGTAGCCCAATAGGGTGGTCGCGTTTTCGAGCACGCCCCCGGGGCCGTTGACGACCAGACGCATGCCCTCGGGCAGTTCCCGGGCCAGAATGTCCAGGCGGCTGTAGTCGGACCGGTCCGGATCGGGCCAGGGATATGCGTCAAAGCTTGCGCGGTCACAGATCAGGCCGGGGGTGTTCTGTGAAATGGATCGGGCCCGCTCAAAAGCCGGGCCTGGAAACGCAAAGCTGGAACCGGGCAGCGTGACATAATCGTAGCCCGCCTCGAAAAAAGCGGCCATGCGCCGGCGCCAGGCGGCCAGGTGATCCGAATTGTCGAAGGTCATGCCAGCAGCGAAATAGTCGTAGACCTGGTCGTTCATGAAAAATTCGAACAACGTCGGCCGGCCGGGTTCCCGGCGCTCCAGGACCGCGAGCAGCTGGCTAAAATCCGGCGCGCGTCCCCGTTTGTTCTTTAATCCGCCGCCTGTCTGATCGTGACGCATACACACCCTCCCTTTCCCGTTCAGTTCCATTATAAGGCCGGCCGTTGCTCTAAGGTGTCACAATTTGATCGGCTTTTATCCTGATTTTGCTTGCGGTAACCGCGGGGCGTCAGGCCGGTCATTTTTTTGAAGATCGCCGCAAAATGGCTCGAGCTCGCATATCCGACACGAGCGGCGATCCATGCGACCGGGCGATCGGTCGTCGCCAGGAAGCGCCGCGCTTCGAGCAGGCGGATGTGGTGAATGTAGCTGACGAAACGCTTCCCGGTCACCTTGCGGAAGATGCGGCAAAAGTGGGGCGCGCTGAGGTGGCAAAGCGCAGCCGCCTCCGTTTCGCTGAACGGATCCATGTAATGCGAGCGCACGTGCCGCAGAGCCGGCTGGATCTGGCGGAACCATTGCATCGGCAGATCCTGCGGCAGGTAGCGCAGGTGGCTGTAGCGGATCAGCCAGGCCACGATCTTAAGCAGGCTGCCCCGGATCGACAGGTTCAGCGCCGGCGGCTGGTCGCGCCAGTCCGAGGCGATGTCATCGAGCCAGTCGCGAACCGGCGCGTCATCGCCGAGCGTGACATGCGCCAGCAAGTTCGCGTCCGCCTGCAGGAATGGGATCCATTCGCCGGCCGTACCGTCGCCCAGGTCGAGGAGCCACTCGGGATCGAACTGGAGTACGAGAAAACGGCAGCCAGACATGTCGGGGATGCCGTGGCTGGAGCCGGCGCCGATCAGGACCAGGTCACCCGCCTCGAGCGCGATGGTCTGCTGCTCCAAGGTCAGCTGGCATTGGCCCCGCTCCAAAAGGAGCAGTTCCAGGCATTCATGGTAGTGAAACGCGACCCGGCCTGGTTCGTTGGGTCCGGCCTGGTTGATGAAGACTGCCAGGTGCCGCGCTGCAGCGGGCGAATCCGGCCATGTCTCATGGAAACCTTTCATGGCGAAACGTTCCGCGGCTTGTCGTTTTCGGATGAGGCCGCGCCTCCTGCTGCCAGTATACCAGCAACTGAACCATAGAAAAAAGCTGCGGATGTTAGTGCTTCGCACCATCGGCAGAATTTCAATAAAATCAGGCTGGTTTTTTCAGATAACCATGTCATAATAAAGTTATAGATCCTCTCAACAAGCCTAGCACAGGTCAAGCTGGGCGGCGGTGTTCAGTTCATGGCTTTCCGTCAGCTCAGACAGATCAGGGGACTGGTGCCGGATCATTGGCATGGCCTGGCATCGCGACATTTACGACTGACCAATGCATCTTTTCAATCTCATCATCTCGTTCAGTCACCCGGTGATCTCGTCCCGGCCTCGCCTGAACAAACCTGCTGGACGGTTCATTTGTAACATTCATTGCCACTTGTCTATAACGCCATATCGGATACGGATACCCTTTTTCTTCCTTCATAAACAGCATGGATTGGAGATGAGTGTATGAGTCTTCCCATGACGGTCTGGAGCTGGCTGAAAAAGCAGTTCAGCACCCATACAGTCCGTTCGGTCGCAGCCGTTTTTTTGGCCCTGGCTCTGCTTGTAACCGGCGGGCTTTGGGCCGGCGGGGTCTTCAGGGCCAAAGAGGTGGAAGAGACTTTCACCTATCTGCCCAACCGGACCTACCGGGTGGCCGACCCGGATCCGCCCGAGCCGGAAACGCTCGGGGAGCTCCTGCACGCGGACGAACCCGATGTCGACATCCTGCTGCGCCACCCCGAAATCGCCCAGGAGCTGCTCCAGGCCGAGGTGCTGACCGATATTGTCGATTCCCGGCTCGCACTCAACAACCTGCGCAGCCTGGATCGGCAATTGTCCGAGCGGCTGGGCGAAGCGCCGGATTCGCTCGATATGATTGATCTGGCGGAGCTCAGAGCCCATGCGGGCATCGGTCTGGACGCGGTCGCCAGCGAATGGGACAGCACGTACCGGCTCCTGGCAACCACGTACAGCCCCGGGTTGTCCAGCGGCTATTTTCCGGGTCTGGTTCCGGCCAAAGCTCAGGAACAGCAGGAGAGCCTCGCAACGGCCAAATCGGCGACCTCCAGGCTGCTCAAGGCGGCGGACCGGAACGCCATCACGGCCATACCGGCCAACATGAACATGAAATGCGTTTGGCAGGCACCGGCGGAAGGCCTTGTCCACATGGTCCCCTCCGGAGCCTGGCTGCCGGAGCTAGGCTACAAGCTATTTCGAATCGTTAACGGCAGCAGCACCCTGATCGACGAGCAGCTGGCCGCGCCGCAGGACGGCTTGAACGGCAGTCTGGGCCTGGCGGACGACGCGTGGATCAAGGAGCTCTACGCGCAGGCGGCGCTGACGCCCGCCAAGCTGACGGCACTGGGCATGGACGCCGCTAAGTTCAACGAGATCGCCTACAAAACAGACAGCCTGCAGCCCCCGGCCCGTGTCAGCGGCGCGCTCGACTTCGATAAAATGCGCGAGGCCTTGATTACAATCCCCTCCGGCCTGGAACAGCGCATTCCCGAGACCGACCTGTTGCTGCGCCAGCCGATCTATGTCATGGGGCGGCAGGACAACACCTTGATCAGCAGCGCAGCCATCCGGTCGCGTGTCCAGCAGAAGTTCTCCGTCCTCTCGCCGCAGACCTCGCCCCTGATCAGCGCGATCAAGAGCGAGCCGGGCGGCGACGCGAAAAGCGAGCTGATGCAGTCCATTTTGAGCGCACGCCAGCAGATCGCCACGCTCAGCTTTGTCGACGACGCGTTTGCCGAGGCGGCCGGTTTCCTGATCCGGGACGATCTGACTTCGCTGCAGCTGCCCGATGGAACCAAAATCACCTACCGGGTCGAGACGCCCGACGGGGCGCAGACATCGCGCAGCATCACGGCCGGTACCGAGACCGGCTTGTCCAAACCGCTGGGCCTTAACGGGTACGGCATCGATGGCAAGGTGCCGCTGCGCTGGCAGCAGGCGTCCGCACCAGCTGAAAAAGCGATCCTCAGCGGCTACTGGATCGAGCGCCAGCTCGAGGGCGAGTCAACGTTCACCCAGATCAACGACGAGCCGGTCGTCGTGTCCTACTTGCTCGACGAAACCGGTGTCTATTTCGAGTCCCCCGTCTTTTTCGAGGACACGGTCGACAACGGTCTGAACGTGACCTACCGAATCCGCTCGCTGGATGTCTTCGGGCGGACCAGTGAATACTCGGACCCGATCAGCTTTTTAGTCGAAAAAGTAACGCCGCCCAACGCGCCGGCCGTCGATCCGCCGGACCTGTCGACAGACCTGGCCGCTTCCGATGCCGCCCGTCAGGCGATCGCGGCCAATCCGGGCCAGCTGGGCATCGTGCTGCCGATCTACACCGATTCGCCCGACACGGTCCGCTTCACGATCTACCGGGCTGTTGCCCACGGCGCCCAGAGCTTCGGTCCGCCCGAAGTGCTGGCCAACCTCACCTACCATAACCCGATGCCGGACGCGCAGCCGACATTCGGCGTCACCAGCCGCGAACTGCCCCAAGTCGAACCGGTACCGAAAAACAACGCCAAGCAGCTGGTACGGACCAACTATGTGAAGGCTGCCCCCAACCTGATCTATTTCGACGCCAATGTCGCCGAGGGCTATACCTACAAGTACTGGGTTTCGGCCTGGGACTCCTGGAACAACGAAAGCGCCTGGTCCAAGTCCGCTTCGGCCGGCGTCCCATCCGCGGTTAAACCGGCTGTACCAGGAGCCTTGAGTATCTCGATGCTGTCGCGCGAACTGCCGGATTTCTCGCAAGAACCGCCCGGTATCCTGCACGATGAGCTGGTCGCCAAAAAAGACCTGTCCGCCAGCGCGGCCGGCAGTGTCGCACGCGTCTATGCAACCGACATCGAAACAGTGAAGAGCGCCGACCAGGAGGGCATTGCCATCGGGCACTTTATACCGGCAGCTGAGAAATTTTCCGTCATCGACATGCAGTACGACAATCTGCCCGAGGACAAGTACATCCACCTGTTTGTCGCCGTGCGCGGCGAGGACGTCCTACCAGACGGAACGGCCCGCGTCCGCTGGCCGGCATACAGCGGCGACGGGCTGGGCGGCTATGCGGTCTATGTCCCCGAATTCCCTCTGCAGCCGCTCGAATTGATGCAGCAGATGTCGCGTGCCGAGCTGGTTGAACTGGGTCGCTGGCGCCAGCTGAACGACCAGCCGGTCAGCGAAAACCAGTTCCTGGCCGGCGGTCTCAGCAGCACGCCAGGCAGCTTCGCGCTTTTCCTGATCTGCCTGGTGCCGGAAGGCGCCCAGCCGGGCCAGCCGGCCGACGGCGTGTCCGGTATCGGCATGCTCCAGGGGATCAGCAACCATTTTGCCCTGATGGCCGAAGGTGGTTTTGTCTCGATCGCCTGGTCCGCGCCGGACGATCCGCAGATCAAGCATTACCGCGTCTACCGCAGCGAGGTGGCCTCCTTCAAGAAACCCGTCGACGAGTCCGCCCTGGTCTGGACCATGGTCGGCGACCACATCAAGGCACCTAAATATACGGAGCGGGTCGAGCAGACCTTCGCCCACTATTATTACTACAAAGTCACCTCGGTCACGCCCTGGGGCGTCGAGTCGGCCGTCGGCAGCGTCGAGCGCTTCCGTGTTCCGGCGACCAAACCGCCCCAGACACCGACGCTGCTGCTGCCGCTGTCACGTAAGGATGGTATCGAGATCAATTTCTCCGCGGTCGGCCACTGCAGCCGCTACGAGGTCTACCGCACCGAAATCCCTCGTCCGAGCGAAATCCAGATCAACCAGTTCACGGCCTCCCACGAGGCCGTCGCCGCGGCGCTGTTCGAGACCCCATCCGACAAGGACACCTTTTTTTCAGGGCTGATCACCCGTTCGCTCAAAACGCCTTCTGCGCCGATCACCGTCACCGCACCGATCCGGGTGATCGACAAATTCAAGACGATGACCACCTTGAATCAGACAAGCATCGTCAGCAACCTCAAAACCGTAAACGACACATCGGCCCTGACCGCCTATATGCAGATCTTGACCTCGCACGGGCCACTGGCCCTGGCAGACTACGCAGACCTCAGCATCGAGATGCTGCATATGATCAACTGGACAAAGGTCGGCGAGCTGCCGGTGGACGAAGACACGGTCGAAGCGGTCGATCCCGCCACCGGTCTGCTCAAGCCGCTGTCGATCATCGACATGTCGGCGGTCTATGGCAAGCTCTACCTCTACACCGTCCAGGCCTGGAACGACGACAACCTCGGATCGGGCCGCCCGGAACCGGTCGAGGCGACGACAAGGCGAAACGCCCCCTTCGATCCCATCGCCGGGCTCAAGTCGGATTCCCTGGCCGGACAGCCCAGCCTCTCCTGGAATCCGGCCACCATGGCCAACCTGACCTGGCAGCAGTGCCGCGAAGACACCGTCGGCTACATTGTCTACCGGTCCGATACGGAAGACGGCGAATACCTCCAGGCCAGCCCGCTGCTGCTCGAAACCAAGTGGACCGACGGGCAGGCCGACCGGTATGCGTTCAACTGGTATAAGGTCAAGGTGCTGGACACCGGCGGCTATTTATCTGAGTTTTCCGAACCGCTCCTGATTCGCAGGCTCTACATGCCCGCGCAGGAGACCGTGATCCCGCCCATTGAGCGATTGCAGCCTGAGACGATCCTGCCGGACATCTCCGTCCGGGGCAAAAGCTTTACAGTTCAAGCCGGGAGTGTGCTGCAGATCCCGTACGAGCTGACCGGAACCGAACCGATCG
>ENA-UOUL01001944-UOUL01001944.1-bioreactor-metagenome-genome-assembly--contig:-NODE-1944-length-26251-cov-5.004470_pt1 | contig 26251 bp, 22 predicted proteins | sample MGYA00249838_ERZ747220 | MGnify/ENA primary metagenome ERZ747220 (study PRJEB28778, sample SAMN05720191) | bioreactor metagenome | isolation source: Anaerobic biogas reactor | place: USA:Washington...
TTTGAAAGCAACGAAAGAAGAATATCTGATGCCATAAATAAGACATGTCTTTTAGGCTCTTTCACACGGTTATCATAGACTTCTCGATATAATTCTGATATCCTGCTAAAATGGGAATGTTTGTTCGGTCGTCTCTCTCGCTAACCTATAGCTGTATGATTCCTCTAAACACATGCTTTACTTATATAACGTAAAATTCACCTTATATTTATAAAACTCAATATTATTAGTAACAGACAGAGCCCTTTTGATCCTTAGATCATCGTCCAGACCAATGATCACACCTTTTACGATCTGCCCGTTTTCAGCCAATTCTTCCTGCACATAACCCATGTATCTTTGAATCTGCCCTACGACATTATCACTGACCCTGCCCTTTTTTAATTCAACTACCAGCAATTCTTTCTTATCTTTATTAATGGCCAGAATGTCTATCGGTCCTGTGTCAGTGAGAAATTGCTGCCCGACCAGTTCTCCATCCAGTTCAAAGATATTATATTTCTTTCCCAGCTCCGTCTTCTTCCAATTTTGAATAAGGAACTCTTCCAGATGTTTCTCCAAAGCGAATACAATCGGATCTTCAATGGTTTCATCAACAGCGACGATTGGAGGATTGGTATTTCCATCAATAAATTTTCTTATTTCAGTTTCATGTTTGCTTATATCGCTGACCGTTCCTGCAGAACCAGTAGAACTTCTCAACGCATCACTCATAGATGCTCTATCAATCGTTAAAGGATACCATTTAACCTCCCGACGATGCGGCAGATTAGTGTCCTTATGATAGCTGTAATCACTTGTGATCTCGCCAACATAATAACTGCCTTCGCCATTGGGGCACAGGACAATATCTTCTTGCTTAATGCCTTTACCTAAAGTCCATAATGCACCACAGGCCAGGCCTGCAGCTATTCTGGTTTTTCCTTCTCTTCTTTCTAAATAGACTGGTATGTATTTTTTATTGAACTCTCGCCAATTCTCAGGGAACTGACCGGAAAGGTCAATGTCATGCAAGAAATCCATTCCTATAAAATTACCATTATAGGCTTCCTCAGCAAATTTGCTCTTTCTCCCCAACATCAATTTGAAATATCTTTTCATGGTTAATCCCCTCCTTAAATATTCAAATGATTCTATCCCCGGGACAATTTCTCTATCCTAATAAAAATCCTTTCCATCGAGTAACCTGCTCACTTCCCGGCAGAATCGTTTAAACACTTTACTATCTGAATGGTCAGAAGTACCGGGGTAAGCATTGCTTCCAGAACTCTTTATCGTACGTTTCCCATACTCAATGTGGATGCCCCAAGATGTTCCATCTATTACATTGGGATTGCAATAACTTTCTTCCATTCCCATAATCCGATTTTCTCCATCACATTCCAAAACAGTTTCCATTCATCTTCTTTGGGTCTAATTATTAGTGCAGTACCATTTTCATGTCTATTGGCCCAATACATTAGTGCACCATTCTCCCAGGCAACATAAAAAAAGGGACCTGGATACCCACCAATTTCTGCTTCAAAAACATTCGGATAATATGTGCTGTCTTCTTGAAGTTCTTCTTTTCTCATAATCAATTCCCCCCGGGAACTCCCCCCTACCCCACATAAACATTTTCATTGTGCCACTCCAGATAACCCGGATCAGGCAGCCGTTCCCAGTGTTCGGGCAGTAAAATCAATTTGCTGCCATGGTGCGCATAGTACTCCCGCCCATTGCCGAAATCTTCTTTGCTCCGGTGGCTCACCTCAATGGCCAAACTCTTATCTATCGTTATATAGCCCGGTCAAACAATGTATGGTAATCCCTTCTTAAAAGTATGCCGTTCTTAAACTCATGGGGTCCTTCCAGACTGAAATGCATAAGGAGTCGAGTAGGCGGGGCCTTTCGCCGTTCAAGATGAAGTTAGGTCGGGCCTACTCAGTTTCTGCCCCTTTCGGTTGGCAGTGTCTCACTAGCTAGACCATATTCATTATCCAAGCAATTGCGCCCCTTACCCCTCACAGAACCGTACGTGCGCTATTTACGCATACGGCTCTTCGGTATCATCATTCACCGTCTAGGATAATAACTCCCAGTTCAGGTCATATATCCTTACACAAATTCGGGGTCTTGGCAGCGGATACTTCCGAAGCAACTTCTCGAACTTATCCCAATTGAAGCTCCTGCGCTGGCTCCGGCGGTTCAGCCACTTGAACAGCAATTCTTCGGCACATTGTTCAAATCTCTCCAGGGCTCTGCTGTTGTCCGTGATTCCGTAGTAGTTGTAATGGCCTTGTAGTTTTCTGCGCATCGTTGCCATGATTTCAGGTACTGGCCGATGTCGATTGATTCTCAGCCACTCCTTTAGTCGGGCCACACTACTCTGGAATTTCTTCCGGCTGGTTTGCCGCTTGACTCGGAAACTCCCTTTCCGACTCTTGCCGCAGTAATGCGTAAAACCAAGAAAGTCGAATGTATCGGGCTTCTGTCCTCCGTTGCGTTTTGCTTCATCTTCCGCATGTTTCCCGAATGCAATGATCCGGCTTTTGTCCTCCGCCAGTTCGAGGTTGAATTTCGACAGACGTTCTTGGAGTGATTCATAGAACGCCCGCGCATCTTCTTCATACTGAAAACAACAGACAAAATCGTCTGCGTACCGGACCATGTAAGATTTACCCCGACATTGTTTGCGAGCTACTTTCTGGAACCATAGATCTAATACATAATGCAGATATACGTTCGCCAGGAGGGGCGATATGACGCCTCCTTGCGGCGTCCCTTCCGGGGTATCATACTCGATTCCTGCCTCCATGACTCCTGTCTTCAAGAAACGGACAATCAACCGTAGCATATTCGGGTCTTCAATCCGCTCTTTCAGGAATTTCATCATCCAGTCATGGTCAACGTGGTCAAAGAACCCCTTGATATCGGCATCCACGATGTAGTTGACCCGTTGTTCCTCAATGATGTTGTTCAGGTGTTTCAGGGCGTCGTGTGCACTCCGCCCCGGCCGGAATCCATAGGAAAAGCCCATAAATTCCTGTTCGTAGATGGCACTCAGTATCTTCACCATCACCGCCTGCACAAGCTTGTCCTCGTACGCCGGTATCCCGAGCGGCCGCTTTTTTTTCGATCCCGGCTTCGGAATGAATACGCGCCTCACCACTTTCGGCTTGTATGCCTGTCGTTTCATCCGTGCTACCAGATCCGCAATATTGGCCTCCAGGTTCTCGCCATAGCTCGCTTTGCTTACTCCATCAACGCCGACTGCTTTCCTGCCGTCCATGTTTTCATGCGCGGCAGTCAACGTTCGTTCGTTGATGTAGTGGACCAAGGTCTGAAACCTAAACTTTGGGTCTTTTCTCGCTCGTTCGGCTATCCTTGCCAGTTCCGTTTCCACCGTTTTCTCCCTCCAGTGGTACAGTGTTTCCTTGACCAGGTCAATAATCCGTCACCGCCTTTCCTCCCCGGACATTACTCCGGATCATCAGTACTATGCGGCGATCCGACTCCCTGCTAACCATTTGGCTTCCTTGCTTTGTATCGCTTGTCGGCCATACTCCCTTACGGAAGAGCAGCAGGGTCTCCCGAGTTGCCGTGACATAACCATGTGTAACGTGCCAAGGTCTCTGACCCCGGAGGAGCCTCAGCGCTCTCGCCTTACCAAGCACTGAGATATTGCCTTCTGCCGGACGTATGGCATCGGCCTCCTCGGCTCGACATATTTCGGGGCTCAATCCCTTCAACCTTTCGGCTTTCGGCCCATTACCTCGCCTGCCTACGCTTAAACCGATCAGTCGCCTGAGTGGCTCCAAGGCTGGCTACGAGGTGGTTGGCTAGGCCTTCCTCGGTGGGCTTCTCACCCACTATATATCACGACCTTGCTCGGTCGCTCACGTCCCCCTGTCTCCCCATAACAATAAAGCAGGATAAAACCATTTAATGATGAATAAAAGTATAAGAGGTGGTTTTATGGAAAATTGCATTTTTTGTATGAAAGAAGACGTGGTCCTGGAAAATGACCTGGGCTGGGTCAAATACGACTGGTTCCCGGTGTCCCCGGGGCATTTGCTGATAATCAGCAAACGACATTTTGCCGACTTTTTCTCTGCCACCATTGAAGAGCGCTGGGCCTTAAATGAGCTGCTGGATGCCGCCAAGGAATATCTGGACAAAAACTACCATCCCGACGGCTACAACATCGGCATCAACTGCGGGGAATTCGCCGGGCAGTCCATCCTGCACCTGCATATCCACCTGATCCCCAGGTACAGCGGCGACATCGAAGTCCCCAAAGGCGGGGTCCGGGGAGTTATCCCCGACAAGCGGTTGTATTAAACCCTTTGGTCTGCATTAATCCACTCTTTGCCTCTTAGTGACGGCTTTGTTCATTCGTGTCCATCAATAAAGGTTGCCAGCTCCCGGGGACGGGCCTTATTCTCGGCACCGTTTTGCTGCTCAGCCCGCCATGGGGACAGACCTTATTCTCGGCATAGTTTTGCTGCTCAGCCCGCCATGGGGACAGACCCCTTGTCTCCCCTTCGGCTCCGCTTCGCTGCGGACAATGGGTCAGTCCCCAAGGCTCCCGTTTCCTGCTCTCCGCGGGTCGACAGAGGCGTCGACCCCTACAACGCCTGGCGCACTATATTCCTCAAGGTTCCAACTTTCTACTTTCTTCTTTCTGCTTTCCCCTACCCCAACAACCGCGCGCCAGCGCGGCCTCGCCTCACTCCTAACTCCTTCCGCCTCACTATTTCCCCAGAGGCTCCTCCCCATGGCTCCTGTCCGCCGGGAGGGCCGAATTAAAAACCCGGGGACGTTACAAAAGCTCCTTTTCCCCCACCCTAAAGCACAATTACACTTGACAAATTAGAATGCTACATTATAATTGTTTTTTATATACCATTCCACATATTCCCTGCATTTCCTGCCAGCAGTAAATATTTTATTTTACAGGAAATGATAAATTAATAGCGAATTTAAAATTAAAACCAACGAGTTCCAGACCACCCTGTTGTTGGAAGGAAAAAACATGACATATTTCAGCAAATACTTTATTGGGTTAGCGGTCATCTGGTTGGGCTTGTTTGGCATGATCGGCCATTGTACTGCTGCCCCGGATGAAAACTGGCACAAGAAATCTGATCAGGTAAAAACTGAGGCTGCCAACAAGAAAATGGAGATCAAGACGGTCGATCTTACACAGGTTAAGTCGCGGGAATTAATAATAAAACTAAAACACCATCACGAAGATTTTGCTGCTATGTTGTCAGATATAGGAGCGGAATTAATGGATACCCCCCCCCGCTGAAGAAGCGTGGTATTTTCATCGTCCGGGTCAATCCGGAATATGATTTTGATTATGCCCTAGCCCATCTTAGAAATAATCCCCTCATTGCCAATGTTGAACCCAATTTCCTGGTTAATAAAACCGCTATACCTGATGATGAATATTATCCTGATCAATGGTACCTGCCCAGGATAAACGCCCCTGCTGCCTGGGACCTTTCCCAAGGCAGCCCGGACGTGCTGGTAGCTGTATTGGATACAGGAGTGGATTACAACCATCCAGATCTGGCAGACAGGATATGGAAGAATTCCGGTGAAGGTGATTTGGAAGACGGGATCGATAATGATAATAACGGCTATATTGATGATATATTTGGCTACTGCACTGCCTCACCCGGTGATCCCGCCAAACCATATGATCCAATGGATGATAACATTGATAGACACGGCACCCGGGTTGCAGGAATAATTGCTGCCAGTACCAATAATTCGTTGGGCATTGCAGGAGTCGATTGGAATTGCAAGATCCTGCCTGTAAAGGTTTTGGCTGCAGATGGCTATGGTACCAGCGAAAGTTTAATCAATGGAATTTATTATGCCATGGACCAGGGGGCAGACATTATTAACATGAGTTTGGGCAGCAGCAGCTACAGTGCTGTTGAGCGGGATGCGATCTGGGAAGCTTATAACAGCGGTATTATACTTATTGCAGCCAGCGGCAACAACTATGGATTAATTGCATATCCTGCCGCCTATATGCCGGTTATCAGTGTGGGAGCTGCCGATAAAAATGATCAGGCGTGCAGCTTTTCCAATTATGGTTCACGCCTTGATATAATGGCCCCTGGAAAGTATATTCTAAGCAGCGGCATGGATAGCAGTTATCAATTTGGCGAGGGTACTTCTTTCGCAGCACCGATCGTCAGCGGCGTTGCCGCCTTATTAGTGGCCCAAAACTCTGCCCTGGATTCAACTGAAATTGAATGGGTGCTGGAGCATTCCGCCGACATGCTCCCTGCGTATTCAAACCAGCAATGGGTTTCAACCTATGGCTATGGCCGGGTAAATGCCGAAGCAGCCCTTAACAGCCCTCTCCCTGATATAAGCCAGGATGCCCCTGCAGAAAAATCACAAGCACTCCCCATCAGATTTAATATCCCCTATCACCAAGAACTGGAAACCCCGCAGGATGACGACTGGTTTTGCTTTGAACTTGAAAACCCCGGTGATGTAAGTCTTACCATTACTCCCCCTCCGGGGATCGATGTGGTCGCATGGCTGGAAGCGCCGCCGGAGGTTGCGATTCTGGGTTGGACCCTACAGAAGGATGATCCTTCCATAATGGAGAAACAAATTGACCTGGCCGCTATAAATGAGCCGGAAGTTTATAGCTTCGACGCTGAGCCAGGTACATATTACCTTCATGTTTATGATTACAATGGCCACTGGTCGCAAACTCCCTATGAGATCCTGGTCAATAGTTATGTTGCCGTAAGCGGACTCAGCCTGAACCAAAACCAGATAAGCCTTGTGAGCGGGGGGCAGCCACATCAGTTAACTGCTGCCCTAAACCCCGATAATGCCAGCAAACAGTTTATCAACTGGGAGTCAGACCGTCCTGATATAGCTGAGGTTGCAGATGGTTGGGTCACGGCTCACTCACCCGGAACAGCAATAATTACAGCTGCAAGTGATGAAAATAGTTTAATGACCGACAGTTGCGTGGTCAATGTTATCAGCCCTGACATAGCCCAAATCAGTTTCCAGGGAATTATCCTGGATCATAACAATCAAGTGCTAAGCCTGGCTTTCGGAGAGAATATCTTCAATAATACTGCCGATATTGAGTCACTCAAAGCAGCCATAAGCCTGGCTGAGGATGGAGTCAATTTCAATGCCCTGGGAGAAAATGATATGGCAGCCATCGAAAGTAATATACTTAGAATAACTCTGGGTTCACCACTTAACGGTGACAATAACCATGTAAAAATTGAAGCCGAAACACTCAGGAATGAAATGGGAGATAATTTTAATGGGGAAATAATTGCACAGATTACTGCCGTAGAAGGCTGTTTTATTGCCACTGCTGCCTATGGTTCTTATCTCGATCCCCATGTGTGGACCTTAAGACAATTCCGCGATAATGTTCTGCTAAATTCCACCAGCGGCAGATGGTTCGTAGCCGGGTACTACCAGATCAGTCCCCCCATAGCCGCTTATATTGCCCAGCATGAATCCCTCCGGATGATGACCAGACTGCTATTAACCCCCTTGATAATATTCATTGAGTATCCGGTATTTTTGATTATATTACTGCTGTTCGTTTTTTACCTGGTACGAAGAAGCGTGATCATATTGCGTCAGAACCACTTGCGGCGGCCCGCTGATTAGCAATAAGAAGCATGGGGAGCTGCCACTGCAACCGCGCGACAGCGCGGCTTCTCCTCACTCCTCACTCCTTCCGCCTCACGAAGAGACAGGGGGACGTTTTACTTGTCTCCTTTTCGTTGGTTGGTTGGGTAGGTGGAAAGCAGAAAGTGGAAAGCAGAAAGTGGAAAGTGGAAAGGGGCCGGAGGCTGGGGGGCTGGGGCGGGAGAAGAATGGCCGGGCAATCGGTTCAGTTAGGGCACAGGTCTACAAATGGTTCAGGACATAGGTTACACTCCCTTGTTCCTGCGCACAGTCCCTCCGTGTATTCTGAGAAAAGCGAACATTGATCGTGTTCCTGGAACAATAATCAGGGTTCAATATATCTGGCTTGGATCAATTCTGCCAGTTCCTCCAGTTCTTCGAAACCGAAAATTGGGACCCCGCCTTCTGTTTCGAGATCAGACACAATAGCCAGAGTCTCCGGGGTCAAAGGAAGCTGCCCAGATGAATGACCCTCCCGATATACCTGTATTTTGGGGCCGGGATGGCTTTTAAAACCTTCCACCAGGATAATATCAGCATCAGTGATAACCTGAAGGAGTTCCTCCAGTCCCAGTTCTTCTTCCACCCGGCGATGGACAGAATAAGACTGAGGGCCTGATACCACCACTTCCTGGGCACCATTATTGAAAAAATTCCAGGAATCCTTTCCCGGGGTGTCCACTTCATAGCCATGGTGGGCATGTTTTATAGTTGCCACCCGGCAGCCCTTCCCGGTAAGGAGTTCGATCAATTTACTGGTGACAAAGGTTTTTCCCGAGTTGGAATAACCTGTTATCATTATATAAGGGGTCATCTCACCATCTCTTTCCGCGGGTCTTTATAAATGTTCCGCCGTTTTGGCCCATTATCCTTCCACTGCCTTCCTGACAACATCACCTGTTTTTGTTACCCCGGGGGATAAAGCGGGGATGGCGCGCCCGGGGATCCGGATCATTTCTTTTAATACTGCGCAGGTAATAGATAAAAATGATGAAACTTATCCCCAGACCAATCTGCCCGTATAATGTCAATCCGTTTACCAGCAGGTAAGCCGATGTAAACAGGACCACCCCCAGAAGCAGGACCAGACTGATGCTGTTTAAAGCTCTCCGGGTCTGCCATTGGGCTTCCAGGAGAGGTTTCATGTCCACTTTCACCATCAGGCGCCCTTCCTCCAGGCGGCGCAGGACCCGGGTGCTCTGCAGCGGCAGCTGCAAAAACCCATTTATATACTCCGTTGCTTCTTCTTTTATCCGGTCAAATATCCCTTTTTTGCCGCCGATAAATATTTCCAGGTAGGGTTTGATCTCATCCAGAAAATTGATAGTGGGGTACAGTCCTATACACAGGCCGTATAGAGTTCCCGCCGCTTTGCCCAGAAATGTATAATTACCGGGAATATGAAAAGGATGCTCATAAAAAAGCACTTCCAGATCGGCCAGAAAATCCATTACCTCATTATCTGGAAGGGAGAGTCCGGAGCCAATTATCCCCTCCAAAATCACACCTATGGCCCGGGCCAACAGTTCGTCTTCGGCTCCTTCATCCAGAAAACCCATTTTCTTAAGCCAGTGCACCACTTCCAGATGATCCCGCTTAACAGCAGCTGCCGCCAACTCCGTAAGCTGCAGGCGCAATTCATCACTAATGGATCCGGTCATGCCGAAGTCGATCATGGCTATCTCGCCCTTTTCCGTAACAAACAAATTACCGGGATGGGGATCAGCGTGAAAAAAGCCGTCAACAAAAATCTGCTGACAGTAGATTTTGATCAATAGCTGGGCTACCTTCTCCTTATCGATTCCGGCCTGGTCCAGTTGATCATAATTACTGATTTTTATACCCGGCATATGCTCCATGGTCAGGACCCGTCTGGTAGTATATTCCCAGTGGATTTTAGGGATCAAAAGCTGCTCAAAAGCCCGGCTGTTAATAGCGATCCTTTCAGCATTGCGGCCTTCCTGCAAATAATCCAGTTCTTCGTAAACCGCCTCCGTGAATTCCTCAAATATGAGCTTTAAATCCATCCAGTCACCCCAGTCGGTAAAACGAAGGACCAGATTGATTACCTGTTGCACCGCACTGAGATCGATTTTGACCAGTCTTTCTATCCCCGGGCGCAGAATTTTGACCGCCAGCTCCTCCCCGTCAGGTAAAACTGCCCGGTGGACCTGCCCCAGAGATGCTGCCGCAATAGCTTTCTCATCGAAATGGGCAAATATTTCTTCCAGGGGGCGGCCAAATTCAGCCTGGACAGCCTCCTTTATAGCGGGAAAAGGCACCTCTTTGACTTCATCCTGCAAATTTTCCAATTCCCGAATAACAGCGGAAGGGAAAATATCCACCCGGGTGCTGAAAAACTGCCCCAGTTTGATCAAAAGTCCCCCCAATTCCACCGCGGTCACCCGGAAATGATGGGCTTTTTCACCCCAGAGCTCCTGGCGTCGTCTTTCTGCCCAGCCTTTAGAATGCCACCAACGGGTAAACCGCAGCGAATAAAAAGACCATAATATACCGGCAAACAGGCCGATCACCACTAAAAACCGCTGCCAGCCCTGTAAAACACTGCGCATGTTTTTTACTCCCCCAATAACTGCTGATAAAGCACTTAATTCGTTTGCTTTTACTCAATTTCATCATATACAGTCTCTTATCAAGAAATGTAACAGAATAAGGGACGTTTGTCCAAAAAAACTGACGTAAAAATGGAGGCGGAGCTAGTTGGTTAGTTGGTTTGTTGGTTAGTTGGTTAGTTGGTTAGTTGGGTAGAGGAAAGTAGAAAGCAGAAAGTCGGAAAATAGTGAGGAGGGAGGCGATCCCGCGCTGCGCGCGGTTTAAGGGGCCAGGGGTTAGGGGCCGGGGGCCGGAAAGTGGAAAGGGGAAAGCAGAAAGTCGGAAAAGTAAGGCGGGAGGGGGGAGGTGTGAGGCGATTCCGCGCTGACGCGCGGTTATAGGGGCCAGGGGTTAGGGGTCAGGGGCCGGAAAGGGGAAAGTTGAAAGTGGAAGGTTGGAAAATGTGAGGCGGGACACAAGGATATGCTCCTGCTGTCACATTGACGTTGTAGGGGGCGACGCCTCTGTCGACCTGGGGGGACAATCCCTTTGTTTGGTTAAAACTCGCGAAGGGTTTATAGCAGTGAGGAGATTATCATTTTTTGAATATTGTTGGTGCCGCCCACGATACCGCAGACTTTTGCATCGCGGAAATAGACATTGGCAATATGTCCTGTATCATAAGCCGCTGCCCCGATGATGTCAATTGCTCCTGTTGTAACGTTCTGGGCAACTTCACTGGCATACATTTTCGCCATCGAGGAGGCCTGGGTAAAATCCTCTTCCTTATCGATCAAATCGCAAGCCCTCCAGACCATCAGCCTGGCTGCCTCAATAGAAGTCGCCATTGACGCCAGGGGAAAAGAGATGCCCTGATTGGAGAATATCGGCCGGCCAAATTGTTCCCGATCACGGGAATAATCCAGGACCAGCTGAAATGCTGCCCGGGCTATGCCGACTTCAATGGCAGCGATCAAAGTGCGGCCGATGTCCAGTGTTTGTGTCAGCAATAAATATCCGCTGTCCCGCTGCCCCAGTGCGTATCGGTTTTCAAGGGCAACATTTTCCATAGCAAGTTGAGCGGTATTTACATACCTGATGCCCATTGTATTACGGATCATATTGACCTTGATCTTATTGGCCGGAACAATGAAAAATTGGAAAGCCCTTTTCCCCGTCGTGTTGCTTTTGGCGCAAACCGTTACAAATTGAGCCACTGCCCCATTAATCACATAATCTTTTAATCCGTTGAGTATTATCCTGTCACCCATGTAGGTAGCTATTGTATGGTTGCTTTCAATATCTGAACCGCCCTGGGGCTCGGTAAGGGCAAAGGAAGCCAGTGCCGGTTTCTGACTTGTGAGCCCGGGTAAAAACTCCTGTTTTTGTTCTGCCGTGCCGCCGATAAGAAGGGGCAAAACAGCGTGCATGGTTCCCACAGCAGCTGCCGCCAGACCGGCACAGGCGGCGGCTATTTCCTCGACGATCATGGCAATAGTCAGATAATCCAGGCCCCGCCCGCCAAATTCCACCGGTATAATAGGAGCGATCAAGTTTTCTCTGGCCAGTATATTAATATAATGCCAATTAAAATTCTCGCTGTCTTCATCCATTTGCAGAGCCAGAGGCGCTATTTCCTGCTGGGCCAGCTGCCGGACTGAATGAATATATCCCCTTTGTTCCTCGGACATTTTAAAACTGATCATCTTTTTCTCCCCTTTTGTTGGATTTTAGCCATTTGATATAATCAATAACAGTTTTGCGTTCCTCCCGGGGCAAATCCTTCATTTCGATCAATACCTGCAGGATCTCGCCAAATTCATCATGATTATTAAAATTCACCCCCGGGCCTTCCCATTCGATAGGCTGCATAAAATACTCCAGAGGCCGGCCCAGGATATCTGCTATTTTTTGCAATTGCGGATAATATACCCGGCGTTTGCCTTTTTCATAATTAGATAAAGCCGCCTGGGAAATACCCAGTATTTCCGACAATTCCTTCTGATTATAGCCGGCTTCTTCGCGGGCAATTTGGATCCGATATCCGATTTCTTTGTAATTCACCTTTTAGCTTCCTCTCAACCTCAATATATTAAGTATAGCCATTAAATTAACGAAAAGAAATATTTATAACAATATAAATACCCTTTCCCCTGGGGAAACATTACTGGCGGGATTGTAAATGATCACTTTTTCCCTGCATATACATTCAATATTCCTTTGACATTTAATTTTCATTGTCATATATTAAAATTAACAATCCGTTATATTTATTACACCCTGTTAAGCAATTAAGCAGAAAACAGTTTTCATGATGGGGAGGTGAAGTGTTTTTTAATCCAATTGCTTTATCAAACTATTTCAGGAGGTGTTATTTTTGTCTTATCCCGATAGGTTTAACCCTTATAATTTTAAAGATTATTTAGACTGGCGCAATCAGGTCGATTTTTATGCCGATGATCCCTTTATTCAAAAGATAGTCCAGCATTTTGTCGGCGAAGACTGGCAGAAAATTGACGAAGAAGCACGCCAATTATCAACACAGGTATCATATCGCTGGAATAAGATGGCTGAATCCATAGCTTATCCGGAGAAACGCCCTTATATGATGCATTATGATGGGCATTTAAACCGTATTGACCGTATTGTACGTCCACATGAAACCGAAATAATGGAAAAAGAAATCTTTTCCGAAGCTTTATTCTCCAAAAACACCTCACCCTGGTTAAAGCTGTTAAAAATGTATTTGATCTATCAGAACGGCGAAGCTTGTGTAGCCTGTCCCATCACCTGTACAGAAGGCATGGTAACAATTCTGGAACGGTATGCGGATAATGATCATCCGGATCTGCAGCGTATACTGGAGCATTGCCAGGAAGGCATCGATGGGGATTTTGCCATCGGGGCTCAGTATATATCAGAAATCCAGGGCGGCTCTGATATCCCCGCTAATTTGTTAGAAGCAGTAAAAGAAGACGGCACCTGGAAACTCTATGGCACAAAATTTTTCTGTTCTGCCACCCATGCAGATTATTCAATGGTTACTGCCAAGCCCCAGGGTTCGGATAAAGTAGCCTTATTTGTAGTTCCCTCCTGGCTGCCCGGCCACAAAGAAAAAGAAATACGCAATGGTTATACCATCGATCGGATCAAATGGAAAATGGGCACCAGTGAATTGACTACCGCAGAATTAACCTATAATGGAGCCATCGCCTACGAGGTGGGCCCCTTGGACAAAGGTGTGGCCAATGTAGTAGGCATCGTCCTATCCTATTCCCGTTTAACTGTCGGCTTGTCTGCTGCCGCTTTTATGACCAGAGCGGTCCGAGAAGCGACAAGATATGTGCAGTTTCGTGATGCATTTGGCATGAAAATAGGCAATTTCCCTCTGGTCACAGGGCAGTTGAATGATATTCAGAAATATGCCCGCCGCACAACTGCCGGAGCTTTCAAGCTCTATAAAAGAGTAATCGCCCAGGGCGGTCTGGGCAATGCCAACCGCGAACAGCAAACCCTGGAGGAGAAGAAGGAAGCTTTTAACATACGGGAATTGATCATGCTGCAAAAGATAACGGCCTCCTATGATTCTACCGATGTTATACGTACTGCCATGTCCCTTTTCGGCGGCCACGGAATCATGGAGGATTTCTCCGTGTTACCCAGATTGTATCGCGATTCAGCCGTAAATGAACTCTGGGAAGGCCCAAGAAATGTCCTGCTAATGCAAATTCATCGTGATATACAAAAAGCTTCCGCCTGGTATAATCCCGGTGACTTGGTAAGAAATATTCTGGCCGGAGGCGATGCCGCTGTAGTAGAAAAACTGGCCGCAGAACTGGAAGAAATAGCAGCTTATCCTGATTTATTGCAAAACAATGAAGAAACGATCCGCATGAGCATGCGCTGGGACAAATACTGCCACGAGTTGTTCCATACCTACCAGGATATTGCTTTAGCAGAAGTTGTAAAAGTATAAAAGAAAGAATCCCGATTAATTGAAGGAGGAGTTATTTATGGGCGTAAACATAGGTAAATTGATGGCGAACCGCGCGTATATATCACCAGGGATGGAAGCATTTATCGGCAATGGTTACCATCTCACCTATAAAGAAGCTAATGATAGGATCAATCAATTAACTCATTTTCTAAAAGAAAATTCTTTCTTCCCCGGCGATCGTTTAGCAATACTATGCCGCAATAACGAGCATACCGTTTCAGCCATGTTTGCCGCCGCCAAAGCTGACGGCATAACGGTCCCGCTGAATTGGCGCTTACAAGCGGCAGAATTAACTTATATACTAAAAGACTGCGGAGCATCAGTCCTGCTTTATGATGAAGAATTTGCCGCAACCGTCAACCAGATACGATCGGAAATCCTGGTGCGAAAATACATTGTTGCCGGCAAATCCGACATTGATGTCAATTACACTGATGCTATGCAAGGCCGCCCGACAATTGAACCCCGGCCAACTTCATGTGATGATGATACCGCTATTATAATGTATACTTCCGGTACTACCGGGAAGCCCAAAGGGGCTATGATGACCCATAACAACATGCTTTTTGTCACCGATGGACATAATTCTTCATTAAGATGGAATCCCCATTATCGCTTCCTTTCCATTGCCCCGCTTTTTCACATCGGCGGTTTAGCACCGATGTTTACCAATGTAGTTAATGGCTGTACTTCAGTTTTTCTCTCCGAGTTCAATCCTGTAAATGCCTGGAAGGCAGTCGAAGAACATAAGATCAATTTTATGATGACTGTCCCCCTCATGCTTACATTTATGCTGAATGTTCCTGATATGGATAAAATGGATCTGTCTTCACTGGATCACATTGTATGCGGCGGTTCCATGGTCCCCGGATCACTGATCAGAGCCTACAAAGAAAAAAATATTGAAGTAGAAAACGTCTTCGGCATTACCGAATACGGCGGTGCTGTTACCTTCTGGACTCATGAAATGGGCATGGAAAAACATGAATCAGTCGGGAAAATGGTCTACCACGGCGGGGTAAAAATCGTCGATCCTGATACCGGTGCCCAACTGCCCCCCGGAGAAATCGGTGAAATTTGCATCAACGGCCCCCAGGTCTTCAAAGGTTACTGGAATAATCCGGAGGCTACCGCCCAGGCCATTATAGACGGCTGGTATCATTCAGGAGACATGGGTAAAGTTGATGAAGACGGATTTATATACGTAGTCGACCGCTTAAAAGATATGATTGTAAGCGGCGGGGAAAATGTCTACCCGGCAGAAATAGAACATGTAATCGCCCAGCATCCGGCCGTTGCAGAAGTAGCGGTTATTGGTATTCCCGATGATAAATGGGGCGAAGTACCGAGAGCCTTTGTTGCCAAAATGCCCGGCGCCGAATTGACCGAAGAAGATGTTATTGAACTATGCCGCCAGAATCTAGCCCGATTCAAGGTGGTCAAAGATGTGATCTTCATCGATTATCTGCCCCGAAATGGTGTTGCCAAAGTATTGAAAACCGAATTAAAAAAATACCCCTTATAATATCGCAAAATGCTCCCTCTAAACCATAACAAAGTGCTGCAGCCCAAAACTGCAGCACTTTGGTTTTTATGATTCATTCGGTTGTGATTATAATAACTGAGGGTCCTTCTGCCAATCATACAAACTGGCCGGGTCTTCCACATTGGTGTCACGGCCGCAGGCAGTCAGATCCGCAGCACTGGCAGGATCCGCAGGGTCTGTCGGCTCATTCAGGCCGGAACCCCGGGCATTATCCTGCTCCCAGGCAGCCCGGCTGTCAGATTTCATCGGGGTAAGATCCACCTCATCAAGGGAAATACCCAGTGCAGCAGCCACACCCCGGCCGTAGTCGGGATCAGCCATATAACAATGGTTGATATGCCTATGCTTGATCTGTAATGTCGAATCCCCCATGTTCCTGGCGGTATTCTCGCAAAGCACCAGCTGCTGTTCCGGTGTCATTGCCCGGAAAAGCATTCCCGGCTGGGTGAAATAATCATGGTCATCCTCCCGGAAATCATACTGATAAACATCGCCGCCCTCCTGGACCGGTTCAGCAGTGTCAGGATGGTCAGTCCAGTTGCCATAGCTGTTAGGCTCATAGTGGAGTTCGCTGCCCATGTTCCCATCAACCCTCATCAGGCCGTCACGATGATAGCTATGAGGATTCTTAACACCCAGAGGACTGTTGACCGGAATCATATGGTGGTTGACACTCAAGCGGTAACGCTGGGCATCCCCATAAGAAAACAACCGGGTCTGGAGCATACGGTCAGGAGAATAACCGATCCCCGGCACATTATTGGCCGGGTTGAAAGCCGATTGTTCGACATCAGCAAAATAATTCTCCGGATTTTTATTCAGGACGATTTCCCCCACCTCAATCAGAGGAAAATCCTTTTTAAACCACATTTTAGTCAGATCAAAGGGATTATAAGGCATATTTTTCGCCTGTTCCTCCGTCATCACCTGGATGAACAAGGTCCATTTCGGAGCCATTCCCTTTTCAATGGCAGTGTAAAGATCCCTTTGATGACTTTCACGGTCGCTCCCTACTACCATTCCAGCCTCCTGGTCCGTAAGGTTCTGGATGCCCTGCTGACTGCGAAAATGGAATTTCACCCACACCCGCTCATTATCAGCGTTTATCAGACTGTAAGCATGGCTGGAAAAACCATGCATATAGCGATAGGAAGAAGGAATGCCGCGGTCACTCATAGTAATGGTCACCTGCAGCAACGCCTCCGGAAGGGAAGTCCAGAAATCCCAGTTAGTGTTGGGGCTGCGCATATTGGTCCGGGGATCACGCTTAACAGCATGATTTAAATCGATGAACTTTTTAGGATCCCGGAAAAAGAACACCGGAGTGTTATTCCCCACCAGATCCCAGTTGCCTTCCTCAGTGTAAAACTTCACAGCAAAACCACGGATATCCCGCTCCGCATCAGCTGCTCCCCGCTCCCCGGCAACAGTGGAAAAGCGCATGAAGACTCTGGTCTTTTTACCTATCTCAGAAAAAACCCTGGCCTTAGAATATTTGCTGATATCATGAGTCACAGTGAATTCACCGAAAGCTCCGGATCCCTTAGCATGCATACGCCGTTCCGGTATAACCTCCCGGTTGAAATGACCATGCTTCTCCAGGAGCCAGGCATCCTGCAGCACCTGGGGCCCCCTTTGGCCAGCTGTCATAGTATCCTGATTGTTAATAACCGGGGCACCGCTTTCGCGTGTGATCCCGGGGTATTCTCCCTTTACATCATTACGGCTAGGTAAACACCCGCCCAATTTGTTCTTCTCCATAGGGTCATTGTTCAATCTAATCACCTCTTCTTCTATATATTTATGAAATGCAGCTTTCTGCATATTACAAAATCATTATAACATGGACAGCAGTTTTACAAAGCGTTAAAAAAGTGGAAAGGGGGAACCGTGAGGCGGGAGGAGTGAGGAGTGAGGCGTAACCCGCGCTGGCGCGCGTTTTTAGGGGCCGGGGGCTAGGGGCTAGGGGTCAGGGGTCAGGGGTCAGGGGTCAGGAAACAGGAGCCTTGGGGACTGAACCTTTGTCCGGAGCGAAGCGGAGCCGAAGGGGAGACGAAGGGCCCGTCCCTGTGGCGGACCGAGCAGCCAAGGAAAAGGAGACAGGTGAAACGTCTCCTCCGTCACCTTACATAAGATCAAAAAAACACCGCCTGTGCGGTGCCCCCGCTTCTAAAACCAGACTACATTATATGTCATCTTCTTCCACTACAATATCCCCGAACAAAATCCTCATTGAATCCCTTCTGCCATGAAGCACCCTTTCCACATAAATCGTGTCATCTTCTAAACGGTAAAATGCAATGTATTGTCCACAGACAAGGAAACGATAATCTGTTTCTATATCAATGATTGAAGAAAGCCTCATTCCCAACAAAGGGAATTTGATAAGTTCCCTTAGCCGACTGGTTATTCTGGTCAATACCCTTGTAGCTGTTTTTGGACTAGACAGTTCCTCAGTGATATATTTTTTTATCTCCATCATATCTTCTTGTGCCTTAGGAGATATTTTAAGGCTGGCCATTTTTTATACCCAGGGATGATTCCAGTTCATCTATACTTAACCATCCTCTTTCCCGCCCAGCTTTTTCACCTCTGGCCAGTTCTGAGAGCAATTTTAATGTTGCCTGTATTTTTTCGTACTCCTGTATTTCCATAACCACATAACGACCGCGGCCGTCTTTAGTTAGAAATACCGGTGAGCCGACCTCTATATCCCGTAACACTTCATCATAATTCTTTAAATCAGATATGGGCTTAATGTTTGCCATAGCATTTCTCCCTTCTGGTTTGCTTGTGTTGTTATTGTAACATTATTCTGCGCAGCCTCCAACAGCAGCGACTGGTTGGTCAGGGGCCGGAAATTGGAAAGCAGAAAGTGTAAGGTTGGAAATAGTGAGGCGGGAGGGGTGAGGAGTGAAGTGTAACCCACGCTGGCGCGCGGTTTTAGGGGTCAGGGGCTAGGGGTCAGGGGTCGGGGGAGAAAGGGGAAAGTAGAAAGCAGAAAGTTGGAACCTTGAGGAATATAGTACACCAGGCACTGTAGGGGCCGACGCCTCTGTCAGCCCGCTGGCAACGCAGTTAGCAGCGTATGCAGAGCGAGCAAAAAGGGTGAAGAACAAGGCGCCCTGTCAGTACTGCGATTGAGACGTACTAAAGTACGTCGATTGAGCGGGACTGGCGGGGCAACGCAGTTATTCGCCCTTTTTGCCGCTCTGGGTTAGCGGGCCATGAGGACTTTGCCAAGAAACGCCTTAGTCCGCTCATGCTGCGGAGCCAGCAGGACCTCTTCCGCTTTGCCCTGTTCAACGATGAGGCCTTCATCCATGAAAATCACCCGATGGGCGACTTCCCGGGCGAAGCCGATTTCGTGGGTGACTACCAGCATTGTCATTCGCTCCATGGCCAGGTCTTTCATAACATTCAAGACTTCCCCGGTGAATTCGGGGTCCAGGGCGGAAGTGGGTTCATCAAAACACATTATATCCGGATTCATGGCCAGGGCCCGAGCGATGGCCACCCGTTGCTGCTGGCCGCCGGAGAGTTCAAAGGGATAATTGTCAGCTTTAAAAGCCAGGCCCACTTTGTCCAGTAGTTCCCGGCCGGTTTTCTCCGCCTGCTGCGCATCAATGCGGTTGGCCAGCATTTGCGCCAGCATTAGATTTCCCAAAACTGATTTATGGGGAAATAAATTAAAATCCTGAAACACCATGCCCATTTTCCGCCGCATCCGGGCGATATCATTTTCCGTACCATAATGGGCTTTGCCGTCCGGACCGTTTTTCACCATGACCTGCCCCTCGATTTCGATTTGTCCGTGGTCGATGGTTTCCAGACGGTTCAAACAGCGCAGAAATGTACTTTTTCCTGAACCGGAAGGACCGATTATGGCTACTACTTCGCCTTTTTCCACCTGCAAAGAAATGCCTTTGAGTACCTCCAGGCGCTGGAACTTCTTATAAACATCTGTGGCTTGTACCATGTACATAATCATATCTCCTAGCGGTAATAATCAAAACGCTGTTCCAGCCATTTAAAAAATTGCTGAACAGTACCGGTCATGACCAGGTAAAAAATAGCGGCGACGATCCAGGGGGTAAAACTGAAATCCCGGACGGCAGAAGTCTTGGTGACCCGCAGTAATTCACTGATACCGATAACATAGATCAAGGCCGTATCCTTGACCAGGTTGATAACTTCATTGCTTATAGGCGGCAAGACCCTTTTAAACATCTGGGGCAGGATTATCTTGGTCATGGTCTGCAGGCGGGTAAGTCCTAAAACATCCGCTGCTTCATACTGGCCCCGGGCAATAGATTGGATGCCGGCACGGTATATTTCCGCCAGATAGGCCGAATAATTAAGGACAAACGCCAGTACTGCCGCTGTGAAACGATCAAATTTTATCCCCACCTGGGCCAGGCCGTAATAAATGAAAAACAGCTGCAATAGCAGCGGGGTGCCGCGAAACAGCCAGATGTAAAGCTGCATGAAAATATTCAGCGGTTTAAATTTGGTTATACGGGCCAGTGCCATGACGACACCGATGGGCAGTGACATGGCCAGGGTCAGAAAAAACAGCTTCAAAGTTACGCCGGTTCCTTCCAGCATCGCCGGAAGCAATGATAATACATAGTCCATATATTTCTCCTGCCAGTTCTGTAAAACGAACCAGTTTGTAATGATCAAGCATAAATGCCGGGCATAGCAATCGGAAGTAGCATGGGCCGGTGATAAAAGCCTTCATACTGCTTCCGGGTTCACCTGAAGTACAGGGGTGATTTATATCGGGGCCAGTGCTTAATGCAGCGACCCCGATATCTTAAAAACCAATTTATTTTACAATATCAGCGCCAAACCATTTTTCCGATATCTTAGCTGAGGTTCCGTCTGCTTTCATATCATCCAGAGCTTTTTGCACCGCATCCCGGAAAGCCACATCATCTTTTCTGAAGCCCACGCCGAATTCTTCTGCGCCGAAATCTTCTTCCAGCACTTCATAGACATCAGCTTTTTTGGAAATATAGTATCTGCCCACGATCTGGTCAACAACGACAGCATCGAGGCGGCCAGCGGCCAGGTCCATCAAAGCCTCATCATTGCTGGCAAATTCGATCACTTCGCCTAAGGTTTCATAAGTAGCCTCATCTTTCTCTACTGCCTCCACGGCACTGCTGCCGCCCTGAAGACCGATGGTCTTGCCGGCCATATCAGCTTTGCTCTGAACTTCTGATCCTTTTTGTACCACGATGATCTGAGCATTATCCAGATAAGGTTCCGTGAAAAGGATCTTTTCAACTCTGGCCGGTGTGATGGTAAGTCCGTTCCAGATCAGATCGATATTGCCGCCATTCAGCTCTTCAATTATGGTATCCCAGATGACCGGCTGTAATTCCAGCTCAACATCCAGACGGCTGGCAACTTCCTTCGCCATGTCAATGTCAAAACCGATGATCTCATTGGTGCCTTCTTCCCGGTAACCCATAGGCGGGAAGGCATCATCAAGGCCCAGGACCAATTTGCCCTTGTCCTGGATTTTGGTCAGGGAATCATCAGCCACGACCCCATTATCTGCCGGCGGCGGATTTTTGTCCGCTGTGTTCCCGCAGCCGAACATCAGACCCATTGATAAACATAAAACCAACAATAATGCCAACTTTTTCTTCAAAATCCTCATCCCCTTTAATTATTCAATGCCTCCATTTTACTTTAGCTCGTTAAATAAGTAAATAGATAAAAGGACAATTTTTTCACTCCGCAGGGCCCCCCCCGCGGTGTAACTTCCACCGGTCCTCTTTAAAAGATATTATTCACAAATGCATTATTAATGATAAAATTAAATTAGCAAAAATTATTGTAAAAGGGGGAAGATAAAAAAGAAAAACCCGCCCCGGTCATATATTCAGCAAAGGAGGAATTAAATTGGACAGAATATGGTACAAATTTTACGACAAGGGGGTACCCCCTTCCATTGATTACCCTCGCAAGCCCCTGAAAGACTATTTCAATGAATGGGTGGCCAAAAATCCGGATAAACCCTATCTCATCTGGGGGAATAATGAATTGACCTATGCCGAAGCCAATGCTCTGGCGCAAAAAACAGCAACAGCTCTTATCGAAATCGGCTATCAAAAAGGTGACCGGATCGCTCTGATGAGCACCAATATCTTTGAATATGTCATACTGCTGCAGGCCTGTTACAAAATCGGGGCAGTGATAGTTCCTACCAATCCTATGTACACCGTTCCTGAGCTGACCCACCAGTTTGGCGACAGCGAAACCACTATCGTCTTTGCCGAAGACCGTTTTGCCCCAAAAGTTGTGGAAGTCATGGAATCGGGTAAAACAGGGATACAACATCTTTTTATCCTGAATTCCCGCACCGGGGCACCCGATGTCAAAGGCCCGAATGTCAGGAATTTTCCCGAACTGCTGCTGATGGGTCAGGCGGTGGAGCCTGATATAGAAGTCACTCCGGAAGACACTGCCATGCTGCAATATACCGGGGGCACCACCGGTTTATCCAAAGGCTGCATACTGAGCAATTTTAATCTGGAAGCAATGGCCTGGCAGGACACCTACTGGTTCTCCCCACCTTTTGAAAAACCGGAAGATATGCGGATAATGTGCGCCATGCCCCTCTATCACATTTATGGTTTTAACACCAGTGTGAATGTAAATATGGTGGCCGGAGGCAATATCATCATCGTCAACGGTCCCACCCCGGATAATATGCTGAAAAATATCAATGAACATGAGCCCAATTTCTTCGCCGCTGTGCCGGCTATGATATATGGCCTGAACAATCACCCTGAAATAGGTAATTCCAAAATCAGAAATATAAAAGCCATGATCTGCGGGTCCTCTCCCCTGGCGGTGGAAGGATTAAACCGCTTTGAACAGCTGTCCGGTGCTGCCATAACTGAAGGCTACGGTTTGTCAGAGACTTCCAATGTCCTCACCTGCACCCCCATGTACACCAAACGCAAGGTCGGCAGTGTGGGGGTCCCCTGGCCGGATGTGGATATCCGCATCGTGGACCTGGAAAACGGTACTGTCGACATGCCCACTGGAGAACCGGGGGAACTGATCGCCCAGGGGCCGCAGATAATGAGTGCCTACTGGAAAAATCCTGAAGAAACGGCCGAAGTCCTGCGGGACGGATGGCTTTATACCGGCGATATCGCCACAATGGATGAAGACGGTTTTATCACCATCGTCGACCGCAAAAAGGATATGATCCTGTGCAGCGGATTTAATGTCTTCTGCCGGGAGATCGACGAAGTCCTTTACGCACATCCCAAAGTCCTGGATGCCTGTGCAGTAGGCATCCCCGATCCCAAACGCGGCGAGACCCCCAAAGTGTTTATTATTCTGAAACCCGGGGAAACCATGAGCGAAGATGAAGTCAAGGAACACTGCCGCAAGAGTCTGGCCCCCTATAAGGTGCCTACCCATGTAGAATTCATCGACGAACTCCCCCGGACCACAGTGGGCAAACCCATGCGCAACGCCCTGCGCCAGATGGAAAAGGATAAATCCAAATTAAATTGACCGATTGCAGTTAAAAGGATCACTTAAAAAGGAAGCCCGGGATCTCCGGGCTTCCTTGCTTATTTCCCTATAATCCGGCCCTGCTGGCCGATTAAAACAGTGAAGGCTGTTCTATCTCCCCGTCTCTTGTCAAAAGCGCGGGGTATTCATAGGCTTTGATACCGCTTTTGGCAATCACCTCTGCCACCAGACGGCGATGGCAGTATCTGTCATCAGGACAGGAACAAATCAGGGCGATTACTTTACCCTGGCTGACCTTATTCCACAATTCCCGCAGCTGACTTATTTTAGCCCGGGAAGTCATTTCCTCCTTGAAAGCCTTTTCGTATTCAGGCCACCATTCCTCTTCCGGCCGGCCCTTCCACAGAAAACTATATTTATTGAACAAGGTGGCACTGGGAGCTAAATTGGGTACCCAGCGGGCACCCGGAATCACCTGGTCAGAGGGCGTGATCTGCCAGATCTCATCACATTTCAGTTTCCCCGCCAGGGACAGGGGGGCGGTGATAACGCTGCCTGATTTATTATCCTGCATATGGCACTCCTTGCAGTGTCATTTGTTATAACTATTCCGCAAAAGATAACAAGTTTCCTTCCCCTATTCCTTATTTCGCTATAATACTTCATTGCTCCTGTAAATTTCAACATTCCCCGGTTAAGGATATACCTGCCTTTACATAGAATTACCGGTCTGCTAGTATCTAATCCAGAGAAGTCCACCGGCAGAGGAGAAAATTCTGTCAGAAACAAAGAAGGTTTTTAAATGCGTCAGAATGAAAATGCCGAATTGCTGATCTATTGTTCCCGCTGTTCCCTGCGGGCCAATGAATATAACTGGACACTGGAAACTGCTTCCCTGTATTCGGTCAAGGGCCGGGAGACCCCCACCTTCATCTATGTTTTACTGGATTCTGCCCGGGGCAATAAGGCCCAATGGGAGAATTTCAAAGTGGTCTGCCCCCGCTGCCATGAAAAGATCATACTCCGGCGGCTTACCATACCCTCGATAGAATTGCTGGAAGAGTACGCTGCTGAAGTAGGTTTAGAATATGTAAACAGTTTCTATTGATGAATTAAAAAAAAGGAACCGACAGTTGCCCAGTGCGGACTTTCCTTTCCTCCGCTCCCCACAGCTTCAGTTCCTCCTGCTGCAATATCCCGGCGGAGCAGGTATTATACCCAGCCCCGCATTTTTACGGCATCCGCCACCCGCTGGATGGAAATATAATAGGCCGCATCACGCATATAGATCTGCCTGCCTTCCGCCAGATCCCTGACGGCTTTAAAGGCCCCAGTCATTTTGGTATCCAGTTTTTCTAAAACCTCTTCTTTTTCCCAGAAAAAATTCATATTGGACTGGACCTGTTCAAAATAGCTGCAGGTCACACCCCCGGCATTACAAAGGAAATCCGGTATCAAAAAAATGCCGCTTTTCCTGAGGATCTCATCGGCCTCGGTGTTGGTAGGCCCATTGGCACCTTCAGCAATGATTTTCACCTGGGGGCTTATCTTGTGCACATTGCCCATGTTGATCTGATTTTCCATGGCTGCCGGGATGAGGATGTCCACATCCTGGGTCAGCCAGCCATCATCCGCAATGGCAGAACACCCCATATCACAGGCCTTCTCCTTATCTATGGTCCCATAATCATCAGTTATGGAACATATCTGATCAGCATCAATACCATCCAGTTTGCAATAGGAATATGCCTGCTGGTCATCATTGTCCCAGCAGGAAATGGACACCACTTTGCCCCCCAGCTCCTCATACAAACGAGCGGCATACTGGGCTACATTGCCGCTGCCCTGGATACTGGCAGTGGTCCCTTTGATACTGAGCCCCATCCCTTTCAAGGCTTCCCGCAATGTATAGACCACCCCATAACCAGTGGCTTCAGTCCGCCCCAGGGAACCACCCATGCCCACCGGTTTGCCGGTGATAAAGCCGGGGTACCGGCCCCCCATGATCTCTTCGTATTCATCCAGCATCCACAGCATATGTTTGCTGTTGGTCATAACATCCGGTGCCGGTACATCTATAACAGGTCCCATGTCTTTAGCCAGGCGGCGCACATACCCCCGGCAGATCCTTTCCTGCTCCGTTTCCGACAACTGGCGCGGGTCACAGATGATGCCCCCCTTGCCGCCCCCTAAAGGTATATCAACAACGGCGCATTTCCAGGTCATCCACATGGACAGAGCCCGGATAGTGTCCACCGTTTCCTGAGGATGAAAGCGTATCCCCCCCTTAGCCGGCCCCCGGGCATCATTATGCTGGATGCGGTAGCCCATAAAGACCCGGCTGCTGCCATCATCCATCTTTATCGGGATGGTAAAATGATATTCCTTCATGGGCTGACGCAGCAACTCCCTGACAGCAGGCTCCAGACCGATCATATCCGCTACCCGATCGAACTGGGCCCGGGCATTTTGGTAAGGGTTATACGAACTTTCTGACACAGTGGTACTCCTCCTTAGTAAATCTCATTAAAAATAAAAATATCAAGTAAAGTATACATTAGCATCGATCCCAATAGATTAATTTCCCCGCATGTATACAGTATTTATCATTAAAGTTCCAAAATTCAGCTTTCAGCTTTCTGCTTTTCTATAACAGCAGGAGCAGATCCTTGTGTAGAGGAAAAGATTCCTACTGCAATGGGGAAGATTCTTCGTCCCTTTGGTCCTCAGAATGACACAGGGTTTACTGCTCTGACGAAACTGAGCCCCACATTTCCGTGGGTTACGCCTCACTCCTCACCCCTCACCCCTCACTACTTTCGGCTTTCTTCTTTCCCCTAACCAACTATCCAACTATCCAACTGCCCAACTAACTACAACATAACAGCAGGAGCAGATCCTTGTGTAGAGGAAAAGATTCCTACTGCAATGGGGAAGATTCTTCGTCCCTTTGGTCC
>ENA-UOUL01001953-UOUL01001953.1-bioreactor-metagenome-genome-assembly--contig:-NODE-1953-length-26168-cov-8.514315_pt1 | contig 26168 bp, 25 predicted proteins | sample MGYA00249838_ERZ747220 | MGnify/ENA primary metagenome ERZ747220 (study PRJEB28778, sample SAMN05720191) | bioreactor metagenome | isolation source: Anaerobic biogas reactor | place: USA:Washington...
GTCGGCGGGAACAGCCGAACCGGGAGGGGCGCCCCCTGGGGGCGTGTGGATAGACTCCACCGTACGGTGCATGACAGGTCCTCTTCTGTCGTGTGCCCAGACCCCGGTTCGGTGTTGGCGCACCTGCCGGGGTCGACCTGTAATCAGGTCGGTTCTGGGATGGTCTCACGTGCACCGATGGCCGTCAACTCGAACGGCTGTTCGCCCTGTGCGGGCATCGCCGAGACGTGGAAGAGTGCAGTCGAGCAACCGGACGAAAGGAACAGGCCCCACGGCCGAGGTCAGCATGACAGAGCTTGCGCGTGGACAGAACACCACCATCGGAACCGGATCCGTCACGGCGTCGGTGTCGGGCGCGAAACAGGGCACCGTCGATCTGATGGTGTTCCAACTCGGCGCCGACAGCAAGGTTCGCGGCGACAGCGACTTCGTGTTCTTCAACCAGCCGGCCTCACCCGAAGGGGCCGTACGTCTGCTCGCCGCCGACCGCGTCGCCATCGACCTCACCGCCGTCCCGCCCGCGATCGAACGACTGTCGATCGCCGTGGCCCTCGACGACAGTGTTTCGGGAAGTCTTGCCGCCGTGCACGATCTGGGAGTCGACGTCGCGCATCCGGCGGGCGCGGCAACGGCCCGCGCCGTCGACCTCACCACCGAACGGGCCGCGGTGCTCCTCGAGATCTACCGGCGCAACGGCGACTGGAAGGTTCGCAACGTCTCCGCGGGCTGGGACGCGGGACTGTCCGCGCTCGTCACCGAACACGGAGTGCAGGTCGACGACGCACCAGCACCAGCACCAGCACCAGCACCAGCACCAGCACCAGCACCGGCTCCCGCCGCTCCCGCCGCTCCGGACGGTGTCCGCACCGTCGCGGGCGAAGAGAAACTCTCCCTCGAGAAGCGCCAGAAACTGGACCTGCGCAAACGCGAGGTCGCGAAGGTCCTCCTCGACAAGGGCGCACCCGGGGTGCGGGCGCGCGTCGTCCTCGTCATCGACAAGACCGGCAGCATGCGCCGGCAGTACTCGAAGAAGCTCATCCACGAGGTCGTCGAACGCATGGTGCCGATCGCCGTGCAGGTCGACGACGACGGCACCCTCGAGCCCTACCTGTACGCGAAGTCGTACGCGCGGCTGCCCGACATCACCGTGCACGAAGTGGAGGCGTGGTCGTCGACGTTCCTGCACCTGAACGGCGTGCACGGCGGCATCGACTACGGGCCCCTCGGCGCGATCAACGACGAACTGCCCATCATGGGTGAGATCCTCTCGTCCCTGACCGCGGGCGCTTCGCTGCCGACACTCGTCCTGTTCTTCACCGACGGCGGATTCCACCAGAGGAAGCAGATCAGCGACCTCATGAAGGAGGCGTCCGGGCTGCCCGCGTTCTGGCAGTTCGTCGGACTCGGCAAAGCGAACTACGGGGTCCTCGAACGCCTCGACACGATGGGCGGTCGCGTCGTCGACAACGCTGGGTTCTTCAGCGTCGACGACATCCGCAAGATCAGCGACGCCGAGCTCTACCGCCGTCTGCTCAGTGAGTTTCCCGACTGGTTGCGTGCGGCACGGGCGGCAGGGATCGTGCGGTAGAAGATCGGGCCCACGCTTCGCGGTGCGTGTCGGTGGTCGGGGATATCGTCCGTGGTGTACCTCGAACGGACGGGAGTGGCGCCGTGTGTGGTCGGTATGCCAGCAGCAGCACCCGCGACGACCTGCTCGCGGCGTACGACGCCGTGGCGACGGTGGGCGACGAACTCCCGCCGTCGTACAACATCGCCCCGACCCAGCAGGTCAACGTGGTCCTCGAACGCGCACCCCGCGGCGAGCCGGACGCTGCTCCCGTGCGCCAGGTCAACAGCACCGTCAAGTGGGGGCTGGTTCCGTCGTGGGCGAAGGACCCGAAGATCGGGTCGCGGCTGATCAACGCCCGCTCCGAGACGATCACCGGCAAACCGGCGTTCAAGGCGGCGGCCTCACGCCGCCGCTGCATCCTGCCGGCCGACGGCTACTACGAGTGGACGAAAACCGAAGACGGCAAGAAGATCCCGTTCTTCCTCCACGCAGACGCACCGGTCGCGATGGCGGGCCTGTACGAACTGTGGCCCGACCGGGAGCGTCCCGACGACGATCCCGGCAGGTGGTTGTGGACGTGCACCGTCCTGACGAGACCGGCGACCGACGCGGCCGGGCAGATCCACGACCGATCCCCGGTGCTGCTGCCCGCCACGTTCATCGATCCCTGGCTCGACCCGACGCTCACCGACCGCGACGATGTCGACGCCCTCTTGAACTCGATCCCCGAGCCGCACCTCGAGACGTACGAAGTGGGTACCGCGGTGAACTCGCCGCGCAACAACGGCCCGGAACTCCTCCGGCCCGTGCCCCCGACCGATCTCGACCACAGCCGGTAACGATCGGGTCACGCCCTCCGATTTCAGGCATGAACGCGCCCGTCGGCGCGGAGGTCGTGCTGATCGCCGGAGGAAAACATGAAGCCCATCGTCCCGTACCTGAGGATCCTGGCGGGGATGTTGGCGGGCATCACCCTGTGGCTGGCGATCGTCGCCCTGATCAACGGCACCGCCGAGCAAGTCGTGGTGCAGCTGGTGTTCACGGTGATCCTGGTGTACCTCGCGATCGGGAAGCCGCTGCGCGATCGCCGCGCGCGGGCGAAGGCCGAACACGATGCGCTCGCGGCCCGCGCCGATGCCGGGCACCGCGCGTACCTGGCGGGCGACCCGGCCGCGTTCGCACCTCCGCCCCCGCCGACGCCGCCGTCGAAGATGCGGCGCGGCGTGGTGATCGCCGCGGCGCTCGCGGCGGCGTTCGTGGTCATCGGGATCGTCACCGACATCTCCGACGGGCTGGACCCGGCCGCCGACGACACCGCGAGCACCACCCCGCAGACGGCGGCGCGCACCTCGCAGTCCACCGCCGCTCCCACGCCGACCACCGCCGCGACCACCGCGCGGACGGCCGCCCCCGCGTCGAGCGTCACCACCACCCCCGTCACGAGCGTGGCGGCTGCGGCCGCATCGCCGTCGCAGACGGTCGCGCCGAGCGCGGTGATGCCCGACGTGGTGTGCATGGATCTTCAGGCCGCGCAGGACGCCATCCAGGCGAGCGGGGTCTTCTACTCGCGGAGCGTCGACGCGAGCGGTGCCGGTCGCGCGCAGGTGTGGGATCGCAACTGGGTGGTCGTCGAGCAGACCCCCGCGCCGGGGGCGCTCTTCGGTGAAGGCGATGCGTTGCTGTCGGTGGTCAAGGACGACGAGTACAGCGGTTGCCGCTGACCGCCCGCACTGAATGTGCGCTCGTCGAAGTGCATTTCGATCGGATCGGGCTGCACCGACTCGCTCGGTCGGCGACGCAAACGGGCTGCTATACCACGCGAACGGGCAGTGCGGGCGCGGTCGGGAATATCGGCGATCGGCGAGACGCGGCCGACGTCCTGTTCGATACTGCTGATCATGGGCGTCACGGGGAGGCTGCGGGTCGCGTCGAGAGTTGCGGTGGTGGCGGGTATCGCCCTCGCGGCCGTCGTGGTCCCGGGATCGGTGGGGAGCGCCGACACTGCGATCAGGTATGCCGCGCTGGGGGATTCGCGGGCGGCCGGACCTTATCTCGATCCGACGGCGGCGCTCAACGGATGTGGTCGTTCGGTCCTCGGCTACCCGGCACTCGTCGCGGAGTCGCTGCAAGCGGCGTCGTTCACGAATCTGTCGTGCACCGGCGCCCGCACCGACCACCTCACGAGCACCCCGCAGCAGACGTTCACGGGGCCGATGGTGCCGCAGATCGATGCGCTGCCCGCCGACACGACGCTGGTGACGGTCAGCATCGGAGGCAACGACATCCGGTGGGGCGGATTGGTGTCCGCCTGCTACACCGAGGCGCCGGGCGCCGATGCCGGTTGCCGCGACGATCCGGCGCTCGCGGCGCGTGTCACCGCCGCCCTGGACGGTCTGGGACCGAAGGTGTCCGCGGCCCTCGCGGCGATCAAACGCAAGGCACCGGGCGCACGGGTCGTGCTCGTCGGTCACGGAGGGATCTACGACGGGCGCGGATGCTGGCCGAATCTGCCTGTCAGTGACGCCGACGCCGGGTGGATCACCGCGTTCTTCGGGCGCCTGAACAGGGTGCTCGCCGGTGCGGCGGGCGGCGCGGGCGCCGAATTCGTCGACGTCGCGACGGGTGCGGCAGGGCACGACGCGTGCGCCGCACCCGAGGACCGGTGGTTCGCCGGGCGCGTTTCACTGTCGGAGGCCCGGCCGCTGCATCCGACGGCGCGGGGGATGCAGCACATGGCCGGCCGGGTGCTCGCGAGGTTGGGCGGAGCCTGAGCGTTCAGCCGGCCGTCACGAGTTCCGGATCGTCGGTGGGGGAGTCCGACTCGATCGTCTTCCGTTCGCGTGCGACGGCGACGCCGGTGAGCAGCACGCCGACCGCGGTCCACGTGGCCAGCACGGTCCAGGGGAAGGCGGTGCTCGCGTCCGGGAAGTACGACAGTTCCCTCAGTAGGGTCGCGCCGGCCCCCGGCGGGAACCACTGCCCGACGGCACCCCACGGGGCGAGGAGGAACTCGACGGGCATGGTGGCCGCCGAGATGGGGTTGGCGACGAGCATCATCACCACCGCGCCCACACCGAGACCGGGAGGGCCGAGCAGGCTGCGCAGACCGACGATGGGTGCGGTGATCGCCGCGAGCGCCAGCCCGATCGCCACGGCGTTCGTCCAGTAGTTGCCCTGCAGCGCACCGAACATGCCCTGGAGGATGGCGCCGAGCAACAGGCCACCCGCCCCCGCGTACACCAGCAGTGCCACGACGCGGTGCGCCGCGCGGGCAACGCCGAACGAGATGAGGACGGCACCCGCCATGCCACCGAGGACGAGGGGGAACGCGGCGGTGGCCAGCTTGGCGCCGCGCGGGTCGGAGTCCGAGAGCGGTACGACGTCGGTCACCGTCACCTCGGCGTGCGGGATCGTGAACTCGGTCGGGGCGGTTGCGGGATCGGAGACGCGTTGCGCGATCGATGCTTCGGTGGCGGCGCGCAGCTGCGTGTCGATCTGTTGTTCCATGCCCGCGGCGATGCCCTGCAGCATCTGTGCGACCTGGGCGTTCGCTGCGGTCGCGACGAGCACCTCGGGCATGTCGGTGGGGGTGTCGCCGAGGACGAGTGCGCCGTAGATCTCGCGTCGTTCGATGGCTGCGACGGCGGCGTCGCGGCTGTCTTCTCCGGTGAGGGACAGTGCGTCGCCCGACTGCGCTTCGAGCATGCCGGTGGCCTGCGCGACCGAGGCGTCGGGCCCGACGACGCCGACGGGGAGGCCGCGCGGTTCGGAGGTGACGGCGGGCCACGCGAACGCGAGGAGGACGACGCCGACGATGACGGCGGCGCCCGCGGCCAGCGCCACGGCGCGGATGAGCGGCGACGGGCCTGTCGCCGGTGCGGTGGCGTTCATGGGCTCACTCTCATTAAAAAGGAATGTTCGTTCTTTATAATGATTCGGATAGAGTGGCCTGTCAACAACGGTGTGTGCACAGGAGGAACGTCGTGCCGAGGGTGAGCGAGGCGCATCGGGAGGCACGAAGGGCGGAAATCGTCTCCGCCGCCCTGCGGTGCTTCACCCGCACGGGCTATCAACGCACGTCGATGGCCGAGATCATCGCCGAATCCGGGCTGTCGGCCGGCGCCATCTACGGGTACTTCAGCGGCAAACAACAGTTGCTCGTCGCGGTCGCCGACCACGTCCTCGGCGATCGGCAGACCGCGCTGGTCTCCGGTATCGCGTCCGCGGACGTACACGGGCCGGGCGACATCGCTGCGAGCATCATGAGGACGATCACCGAGAGCCTGCAGCCCGTCGTGGGTTCCGAGTTCGGCACGGCGATCCTGCAGGTGTGGGCCGAAGCGACCGTCGACCCCGAGATCCGCGACCTCGCCCACACCGTCCTCGGGCGACTGCTCGGCGTCGTCGCCGACGCACTGGTCGCGTGGGTGGACGCCGACCCGGACGCGCGACCCGCGGGGGTGACCGACGTCGAAGCCTGGGCGGCCGGATACGCACCCGTCGTCCTGGGGGTGGTCCAGGGCTTCATCGTGCAGCGATCGTTGCTCGACGACTTCGACGCCGAAGCGTACATCACAGCCGCAATGGAAGCTCTGTGAGACAGAACCGTGCTCCGCGAACTACGCTGGGGCACGACGGTGGGGCGGACGGCCCCCTGCGCCATCCGCCCCACCGTCCCGGTAGCTACGGCGCGCCGAACCCGTAGGTGTACTCACCGCTCGACCAGTTCATCGTCGCGTGGTACTTGTAACCGCGCATCCGGCCGTCGCCGACTTCCTCGGTGCCGACGAAACACTCGAAGACCGTGGTGGTTTCGGTCAGGTCGTCCGTGGACCCTCCGTTGACCGGTGAACACGTCACGCTCAGCACCGGGCCGTCGAACATGCCCTTGTTCATGTGTTCGTTCGCCATCTCCTCGACGCTCGATTCGATGTTCGTGACGGTCAGCTCACGCATGGCGCGTTCGGCGTCGTCGCGCTGCTGCTGCGCGGCCCGCTCGGCCGCGAGGCGAGCGGCTTCGCGCTGCGCCGCCTCCTCCTGCGCTTCCACCTGCGCGGCGACCTGCGCGTCGTGGTTCACCTTCCACGCCACCGTCCCCCCGACGCCCGCGAGGACCAGCACCACGAGCGTCACGATGATCGGCTTCCAGCGGATCCGGCGCTTCGCGGCGGTGTCGGGAGCCGGCAGACCCAACCACGCCGCACCGTCCCAGTAGCGCTGCCCGCCATCCGGGCTCGGATACCAACCCGCCGGAGTCGGCCTGTTCTCGTTCTCGTTCGTCATGGTCGGGGTCCTTTCGGGAAGGAACGTCGGAAGGGGCGTCGGTGCGCCCGACCCCTCTCGGGCGCACCGACGGAGCGGGGTGTCACCGCAGGGAGACGGTCACACCACCGGAGAACATCGAGTCGTGCAGCTCGATCGCCGCAGGTGTCGCGTCGACCGGCATGTCGAAGACCACCGGCATCGTGACGGTGTTGCCGGGATTGATCTCGTCCCACAACGTCACGTCCGAATCGAGATTCAGGGCAGCCGACGTGTCGGCCGTGAACTCGCGGCCCTGATCGTCGATCAGCGTCTGGTTGCTGGGGCTCAGCCCCTGCGGCTCGTTCGAGATGTTGCTGACGGTCATCGTGACGATCACGAACTGTCCCTGCGCTTCCTCCGCGAGGAACGGATTGTCGCCCAGCGACGACAGACCCGTCTCGATGCCGGTGACGACGAACTCGAACTTGCCGTCGCGGACGGGAGCGTTCATCTCGGCGTCCGGCGCGTCCACGGTCGGTGCGGACTCGGGCTCCGTCTGCGGGCTGTCGACGAGCGGTGCCGCGTCGCCGTCGCGAGCGGAGCTCGACGATTCGTCGTCGCCACCACCACTGGCGACCGACACGATCACGAACACGGCGACGATCCCACCGACCACCCACGGCCACTTCTTCCGCTTGCGCGGCGGTTCCGGGACGGGGGTGTAGCCGGCGGCCGGCTGCCACCCGCCGGGCTGCGGCGGCTGCTGGTGCGGGTTCGGCGGCTGGATGCGCGGGTCGGGCTGGTCGGGGTAGGTCATGGCACAACTCGTTTCGTGCGAAGGGGCGGGTGATTCGGGCGGGCCGGGGGCGGGTCGCCCTCCGGGCGAGTGAGCGAACGTACCGTTCACTCGAATCAAGCGATCCGGCGATACATTCGCTCGGACCCGGGGTGGGGTGACGCGCGTTCGGACCCGGGGTCGGGTGCCCCGGCACGGCGGTCGGAGTCGGTGGGCACCGGAGCGAACTGGGTGGTCACCGCGATCTCCTGGTCGTCGAACGGAACGATCCGATCGTCTGCCCTCGCCGCCACGAACCCCAGAAACGACGTGATAATGGGGGTTATCGAACTCCCTGCTCGCTCCGGGAAACCGGAACTTCTAGGTTGTGGGCATGGCAGACGTTTTCGACTTCACCGGTCGTCTCACCGAGGCGTCGTGGGAACAGATGGCCCTCGACACGCTCGGTGAACTCGGCTGGCGGCACATTCCCGGCCCCGACATCGCGCCGGGCAGCGGTGAACGCACCTCCTGGGACGACCCCCTCGTACCCGACCGTCTGCGTGCGGCGATCGCCACCCTCAACCCGACGCTGCCGGCGAGCGCCGTCGACCAGGCCGTGCAGACCGTCGCGACCGCCGGTTCCACCGATGCCATCGCCGAGAACCGGGTGATCCACGACCACCTCACCGAGGGCGTGCGCTCCGTGTCGTACGTCGACGACAGCGGCCTCGAGGTCACCCCCACGATCCGGTTGGTCTCCACCGATCCCGACGAGAACGACTGGTTCGTCGCCTCGCAGGTCACCGTGATCCGCGGCGACTTCGAGCGACGATTCGACCTGATGCTGTATCTGAACGGGATGCCGGTCGCCGCGGTCGAGCTGAAGAACGCCGGAACCGAGCGGGTCGGCCTGTCCGACGCGCACGCCCAACTGCAGACGTACCTGCGGGAGTTCCCGCTCGCCTTCCGCTTCGCGGTACTCGCACTCGTCTCCGACGGGGCGACCGCGGCCTACGGAACACCGTTCACACCGTACGAGCACTTCTCACCGTGGAACGTCGACGACGACGGTGCCCGCGTCGATTTCGGGATCCAGGGAGAACGCGCCGCCGGTGACGCCGCGCACCCCCTCGACGTCGCCCTGCACGGCCTGTTCAACCAGGAACGCTTCCTGCAACTGCTGCGCAGCTACACCGCCTTCGACGAGAGCGAGAACGGGCTCGTCAAACGGATCGCCAAACCCCACCAGTACTTCGCGGTCGCGAAAGCCGTGGGTTCGACGGTCGTCGCCGTCGAATCCGAGGGCAAGGCCGGTGTCGTGTGGCACACGCAGGGGTCGGGCAAATCCATGGAAATGGAGTTGTACGCCAACCAGGTGATCCGGCACCCGAAGCTCGCGAACCCCACCATCGTCGTCATCACCGACCGCAACGAACTCGACGGCCAACTCTACGAATCGTTCTCACGCTCCTGCCTGCTTCCGGAGCAGCCCCGGCAGATCCGTCGCCGCGCCGAGCTGCGCGACGAACTGTCCGGCCGCACCACCGGCGGCATCTACTTCACCACCCTGCAGAAGTTCGGTCGCAGCCGTGAGGAACGCGAAACCGGAAGTGCGCATCCGCTGCTGTCGGACCGGCGGAACATCATCGTCATCGTCGACGAGGCGCACCGCAGCCACTACGACGACCTCGACGGCTACGCGCGGCACCTGCGCGACGCCCTGCCGCACGCCACACTCATCGCGTTCACCGGAACCCCGATCTCGTTCGAAGACCGCAACACTCGCGCCGTGTTCGGTGACTACATCGACATCTACGACCTGACCCGCGCCGTCGACGACGGCGCGACCGTGCCGGTGCACTTCGAGAGTCGCCTCGTGAAGGTTGCATTCGCCGACGAGGTCAGCGAGGAGCAGATCGACGCGGCGGCCGACGACGCGACCGCCGACCTCGACGACGTCGAACGGGCCCGCATCGAGAAGTCCGTCGCCGTCATCAACGCCGTGTACGGGACGCCGGCGCGACTGCAGATGCTCGCCGCGGATCTGGTCGCGCACTGGGAGAACCGCCGCGCGCAGATGGCGAAGTTCGTCGGATCCGACGACAACCCCGCGGCGCCGGGCAAGGCGATGATCGTGTGCGCGACCCGCGAGATCTGTGCCGACCTCTACAGCCGCATCGTGGAGTTGCGCCCCGACTGGCATTCCGACGATCTGCACGCGGGACGCATCAAGGTCGTGTACTCGGGGTCGGCCTCCGACACCCCGCCGGTCAGCGACCACGTGCGTCGGGATTCGGCGAACGCCGCGATCAAGAAGCGGCTCAAGGATATCGACGACGAGATCGAGTTGGTGATCGTCAACGAGATGATGCTCACCGGGTTCGACGCGCCACCGTTGCACACCCTCTATCTCGACCGTCCCCTCAAGGGCGCGCTGCTCATGCAGACCCTGGCGCGCGTGAACCGCACGTTCCGGGGCAAGCGTGACGGGCTGATGGTGGCGTACGCGCCGATCGCCGACAACCTCGCCGCGGCTCTCGCCGAGTACACGGCCGACGACCGCGCCACGACGCCGCTCGGCCGTCCCGTCGCGGAGGCCGTGGACGCGGTGAAGAACCTGCTGACGATCCTCGCGAACATGTTGCACGGATTCGACTGGCAGGCGTATCGCACGGCGACGGGACCGCGGCCGTACGTCGAGGTCGTCAACGCGACCGTCGCGTTTCTGCGCGACCCCCGGAATCCGCAGAACGACGTCGCCGACGGGCAGGAGACACTCGCTGCGCGGTACCGCCGGCACGCCTCGCAGCTGTCGCGGGTGTGGGCGATCTGCAGCGGCCACGAGGACGTGCGGCCCCTCGTCGGCGACGCCCGCTTCTTCGAGGAGGTGCGGGTGACGATGGCGAAGTTCGATGCCGCCGATCGTCAGGCCCGGGGTGTCGCCGTGCCCGAGGACGTCAAGCGCGCGTTGCGTGCGCTGATGGCGGCATCCGTCGAATCCGGTGAGGTACTGGACATCTACGACGCGGCCGGGATGCCGAAGCCATCCCTGGCGGATCTGAACGCGGACTTCCTCGAACGCACCCTGCAGGCGAAGAACCCGACGCTGGCGGTCGAGGCGCTGCGCAAGCTGGTCGCCGAGGAATCGCGGAAGGTGGCCAAACACAACCTGGTCCGGCAACGCGCATTCTCGCAGAAACTGCAGGAACTGATGATCAAGTACACGAACAGTCAGCTCACCTCCGCGGAGGTCATCGCCGCGCTCGTGGAGGTCGCGCAGGAGGTGCGCGCCGAGGCGCAACGCGGACAGCGATTCGACCCGCCGCTCGGCGACCACGAACTGTCGTTCTACGACGCGGTCGCGCAGAACGAATCCGCGCTCGACGGGATGGGGGAGGACGTCCTCGCGCAGATCGCCCGCGATCTCGTGGGAGTGATGCGGCGGGACGTGAAGACGGATTGGAAGGTGCGGGAGGACGTGAAGGCGAAGCTGCGGTCACAGGTCAAGAGGTTGCTGACCCGCTACAAGTACCCACCGGACCGTCAGCCGGCCGCGATCAAACTGGTCCTCGAACAGATGGAGGCGATCGCACCGACCATGGCTGCATGACCGCTGCCCGGGCATCGGCTCGAAAAGACTTTCGTGCCTGCGGGAACCAAATCGTCGATCGGTGCATCCAAGTATTCGGACGGGGGTTCACGACGGATTCCCGGCGGTACGAGACACGAGCACGGAGGCGACATGACGCAGTTCCAGCAGGCGGGATTCCAGTTCGATGCGGCAGCAGGACAGGCCCGCCCGCCGATGCCCGAGCAGAACACGGGGTGGGCGGTGGCGGCGTTGATCTTCTTCTGGCCGCTCGCCTTCTCGGCGTTCTCGAACTCGGCGAGCGTGTACCCGCGCTGGGCGTCGGGCGACCACCAGGGTGCACAGCAGGCGTCCGCTCAGGCGAAGAAGCTCGGCAAGATCGCGCTGGGTCTGTGGGTGGTCTTCATGCTGCTCGTCGTGGTCCTGTACGGGGTGGTGTTCGCGGTGGCGATGTCGGCGGTGTCGGATCTCGACTCGGTGACGCAGTACCCGTCGTACCGATAGCGGTACCGGACTTGCGCGGTGGGGCGGAACACGGTAGTTCTGGAACCGGTGTCGCGTGCCGGTGACGGACCGCGTCAGGCATGGAGGCGCCGGAACACAAGGAGTTCTCCTTGGCCATCTCACTCGATCACACCATCGTCGCCGCCACCGACAAGCATGCGTCGGCGACCTTTCTCACCGAACTGTTCGATCTCCCCGATCCCGTTCCGGGAGGGCGCTTCCTCGCCGTCGAACTCGGCAACGGCGTCACCCTCGACTACGCGGAGACTCCCGCATCGGCCGTCCACCCGCAGCACTATGCGTTCTGCGTGTCGGAGGACGACTTCGATCGTATCCACGGCCGGATCGTGGAGCGGGGCATCGAACACTGGGCCGATCCGCGGCAGACGCATCACGGAATCCGTGACGACGACAGCGGCCGCGGAACGTATTTCCTCGACCCGGCGGGGCACTATCTCGAGATCCTCACTCGACGATAGTGCCCCGCGCGGAGGGTCGGGGTTCGCGCCGGCAGCCCGCTCACTGCACCGTCGACCCCCTACGTCGGCGGTGCAGCAGCAGCGCCGTCCCGGCGATCGCGGCGGTGAGCACACCGGTCGCGACCAGCTGGGCACGCGCGGCGGTGTCGAACAACGCGAGGATCGCGATGGCCGCGAGCAGACCGAGCGTCGCGTACGACAGGTACGGGAAGCCCCACATCTTCAGCGGCAGTGCGTCCTCGGTGCCGTCGCGCCGAGCGCGCCGCCGAAGCACCAGGTGCGAGACCGTCACGAACGTCCACAGCACGAGGATCGTGGATCCGACGGCGTTGAGCAGCAACGGGAGAACCCGGTCGGGGTAGACGTAGTTGAGTGCGACGGTGACGAATCCGAATGTCACCGATGCGAGCACCGCGTTGCGGGGCACCCCGTTCGCCGAGATCCGGCCGAAGACCGGGGAGGCGGAACCGCGCCGCGACAGTGAGAAGATCATGCGGGAGGCGCTGAACAGCATCGCGTTGAGCGAGGACAGCAACGCGACCACCACGATCACGGTCATCACCGCGGCGGCGCCCGGTACGGCACCGGCCTGCAGGACGGCGACGAACGGCCCGGACGCGAGATCTTCGGACGTCCACGGCAGCACCGTCACCATCACGAGCACGGAGCCGATGTAGAAGACGAGGATCCGCCACACGAGGGTGCGGACGGCGCGGCCCACGTTGCGTTTCGGATCGGACGTCTCGGCGGCGGCGATCGCGATGATCTCGGTGCCGCCGAACGCGAACACGACGATCAGCAGCCCCGCGGCGATCCCGGCGAGTCCGGTGGGCGCGAAACCGCCGTGCGCGGTGAGGTTCGCGAATCCTGTGCTCTCGAATGTGGGGATCCAACCGCAGATCATGGCGGTTCCCACCCCGAGGAACGCGACGATCGCCACGATCTTGATTGCGGCGAACCAGAATTCGACCTCCCCGAACCGTTTCACGCCCACCAGGTTCACTCCGGTGAGCACGACCATGTAGAACAGTGCCGACGCCCACTGCGGGACATCCGGCAGCGCCGCGGCGGTGATCGCCGCCGCTCCCGTCGCCTCGGCCGCGATCACGATCACGACCTGGATCCAGTAGAGCCACCCGATGGTCTGTCCCGCAACCGGACCGAGGGCGTTCTCGGTGTGCACGGAGAACGCGCCGCTCGCCGGGTTGGCGGCGGCCATCTCGCCCATCATCCGCATCACGAACACCACGAGCACTGCGGCGACGAGGAACGAGACGAGCACGGCAGGTCCGGCGACCGCGATCCCGGCGCCCGACCCGACGAACAGGCCCGCGCCGATGGCCCCGCCGAGGCTCATCATCACGAGCTGGCGCGGTTGCATCGCCCGGTGCAGTGCCCCGGACGTGGCGGTGGGCGCCGGAGACGTGAGGGTGTCAGTCATCGATGCGCTCCGCGGCGGGCACGAGCTGGTCGAGGGCGATCTCGAATGCGGTCGCGGCGAGTCCCGTCCGGTCGGTGGAGCGTGCGTGGCAGCGGCGCAGGGCCGTGTCGACGGTGTCGGAGACGTCCCCGAAGATCGCGGCGTCCGACACCTCCGTCGTACCTTCCATCAGCTGTGCGAAGGCGCGTGCCATTCCGCTGTTCGCGATGAAATCGGGGATGACGGACACGGACTTGTCGGCGTGCTCGTAGGTGGGTCCGTAGAAAATCTCGTCGTCGGCGAACGGGACGTTGGCGCCGCTCGCGATCACGTCGAGGCCGGCCGCGACCATGCGGTCGACCTGTTCGCGGGTGACGAGGCGGCTCGCCGCGCAGGGCAGGAAGATGTCGGCTCCGAGATCCCAGATGGCGTCGTTCACTTCGGCGAACGGCCGCATGCGGTCGCTGCGCAGTGCGTTGCCGTCGCGGGTGAGCATCAACGTGCGGACCTCGTCGAACGACAGCCCGCCCGGTTCGAGGATGCCGCCGTCGCGGTCGATGATGCCGACGATGCGGGCACCGGCCTGCGCGAGATAGTAGGCGGCGGCGGCCCCGACGTTGCCCCAGCCCTGCACCACGACGCGACTGCCGGTGACGTCGCTGTCGGCGTAGCGACGCCGGTGGTGCCGAACGGATTCGGCCACTCCGTATCCGGTGATCAGATCGGCGACGGTGTACTTCGAGGCCAGGTCGGGGGTGAACCGGGAATCCTCGACGACTTTCGCGACGCCGAGCCGCAGCTGCCCGACACGCTGGATGCGTTGCCGTTCGTCGTTGCCGAAATGCCCGGTGACCACGCCTTCCTGCGGGTGCCACAGGCCGTTGTCCTCGGTGATGGGGACGACTTCGTTCATCTCGTCGACGTTGAGGTCGCCGCCGGTCCCGTAGTAGGAGCGCAGCAGCGGGGTGACGGCGGCGAACCAGCGTCGCAGCACACCGTCCTTGCGGGGATCGGACGGGTCGAAGTCGATGCCGGACTTGGCGCCGCCGATGGCCGGTCCCGACACGGTGAACTTGATCTCCATGGTCTTGGCGAGTGACTCGACCTCGCGGCGGTCGAGGCCGCGGCGCATCCGGGTGCCGCCACCGGCTGCGCCGCCGCGCAGCGAGTTGATGACCACCCATCCGCGGGCGGTGGTTTCCGGGTCGTGCCATTCGAAGACGATCTCGGGGGACTTCTCTTCGAATCGGGTCAGCAGGTTCCTCATGGGCCGAAACTGTGACGGTCGCTACATTCGCCGCGCAACTGCGACGTGGGTAACTGTGCATGGTGTGGAGGTGTTGTTCACCGGCGCCGCATTTTTCTGTGCAATCCGCAGAGTTCGCGGGCCGGGGGGTGTGATCAGCGTCGGTAGGCCGGTGCTTTCGCTGCCCGGCTCGGTTCGAGGGTGCGAAGCAGCGGCATCGCGCGATACCGCACGACCTCCGACAGCACCATGACGCTCGTCGACCGCGCCACGATCGAGGAGCGGTTCAGTTCGATGAGGGTCTGTTGCAGTCCGATGTGGGAGTCGGCGCCGATCCGGCACAGGATGTCGCCGGCACCGGTCGTCGCGAACGCCTCGAGCACTCCGGGGATCGCTTCGAGTACCTCGGTGACCGCTTCGAGGGCGCCCTGCACGATCTCCATCGTCACGAACGCCTGTACCTCGAAACCGGCTGCAGCGAGATCGATCCGGGGTTCGTAGCCGGCGATGACCCCGGTGTCCTCGAGGCGGCGCAGTCGAGCGGAGACGGTCGCCCGGGCGACCGTCAAGCGGCGCGACAGTTCCAGCGCACCGACCTTCGGGTCGGCGTGCAGGGCCTCCAGGAGTGCGAAATCCAACTCGTCCAGTTGTACGGGTTCACGCATGACGCTTCACTCCCGTCGGGGTTCCGAATCTATGCCGATTGTATAGCTGGGGTGGTCGGTTCCAGCGAATTCGAGTCGGCCGGGGTAGTTCGCGGGAGCGACGTTGCGCGGCGCCCCGCGACGGGCTTTTCCTGGTGACACACGACACATCGCTACGGCGGCCGCGCACCGCGGCAGGAGGTTCGGCAATGACACTCGAATACGTTCTCACCGACAGTGAGAAACTCGCCGAACTCGGCGCCGACGAGCTGCACCGGCTCGTCGGTCTCGTCGAGTACGACGCAGACCGTGATCCGTTCCCCGTCAGCGGGTGGGACGCGGTCGTGTGGGTCGTGGGCAACGCGACGCAGACCGCGCATTTCTTCCAGTCGGCGTACGGGATGGAACTGGTGGCGTACTCGGGGCCGACCACCGGCAACCGCGATCATCATTCCTATGTACTGCGTTCGGGTGCCGTACGTTTCGTGGTCGAGGGCGCGGTGGATCCGCAGAGTCCGCTCGTCGAGCACCACCGTGTGCACGGCGACGGTGTCGTCGACATCGCGTTGCAGGTGCCCGACGTCGACAAGTGCATCGCTCATGCGCGTGCCCAGGGCGCGACGATCCTCGAGGAGGCCCGCGACGTCACCGACGAGCACGGCACGGTGCGCATCGGTGCGATCGCCACGTACGGCGACACCCGGCACACCCTGGTGGACCGGTCGCGGTACGACGGGCCGTACCTGCCCGGTTACGTCGAGCGCACCTCGACGTACCGCAAGCGCGACGGTGCGCCCAAACGCATCTTCCAGGCGCTCGATCACGTCGTCGGGAACGTCGAACTGGGCCGGATGGACGAGTGGGTCGACTTCTACAACCGGGTCATGGGATTCACCAACATGGCCGAGTTCGTCGGCGACGACATCGCCACCGACTATTCGGCGCTCATGAGCAAGGTGGTGTGCAACGGCAACCATCGGGTGAAGTTCCCGCTCAACGAGCCGGCGGTCGCGAAGAAGCGCTCGCAGATCGACGAGTACCTGGACTTCTACCGGGGTCCGGGCGCGCAGCATCTGGCGTTGGCCACCAACGACATCCTCACGGCCGTCGACATTCTGCGCGACGAGGGCGTGGAGTTCCTGGCGACCCCGGACGCGTACTACGACGATCCGGAGTTGCGTGCCCGGATCGGCGAGGTGCGGGTGCCGATCGAGGAACTCAAGAAGCGGGGGATCCTCGTCGACCGCGACGAGGACGGCTACCTGCTGCAGATCTTCACGAAGCCGATCGGCGACCGGCCCACGGTGTTCTTCGAGCTGATCGAGCGGCACGGGTCGTTGGGTTTCGGGAAGGGCAACTTCAAGGCGTTGTTCGAAGCCATCGAGCGTGAGCAGGAGGCCCGCGGAAACTTCTGACGTCGGAGGTGGGTCCCGCCCCGGTCCGAGTCGGTGACTCGGACCGGGGCGGGCTCACGCGAGTCGGCCGAGCCGGTCCCGCAGGGCCTGCTCGGTCTGGCGGACGGCGGTGCCGACGACGGGCTCGACGAGTTTGCCGAGCGCGAGTCCCGCGAGCCCGCCGGGCAGGCCGTAGGCGAAGTCGACGTCGAGCCGGGTCTGCTCGTCGTCGACGGTGGTGAAGCGCCACGACGAGGAGGTGCGGAACCCCGACACGGACGACAGGACGATGCTGCGGTCGCGTTCCCACTCGACGATCTCGACGCGGGATTCGAGATCCTTCGGGCCGATGCGCATGGTGACGTCGTACACCGCGCCGAGGCCGTGGGTGCGGTCGCCGATGGGGTCGAAGCGGGTCACGCCGAACATCCATTCGGGCACGGTGCGGTGGTCGTCGATGTAGTCGAACGCGACGTCGACGGCGACAGCCGCGACGGCGCTGTGACGAACGTGGATCATGCTGCCGAACCCTTCCTGGAACACGTTTCTGTTACGGAGGGTAGCTGTTACCTTCCGGTCGGGGGCGATGCGGGCGGTTTCGATACCGAGACGTGGCCGGGGTCGCGGCCGGGAAGCGGGGCGTGCACGATTGAGTAATGCGCTATCTATTCGGTTAGGATGGGCGCATGACCGCCGGCGACGTCGCTTCGACCCCAGCATCCGACGATCCGTTGGCGCTCGACCGGCAGGTCTGCTTCGCCCTCGCGATCGCCAACCGCGCGGTGCTGTCGGTCTACCGGCCCATCCTCGAACCCCTGGGTCTCACGCATCCGCAGTACCTGGTGATGCTGGTGCTGTGGGAGAGGGAACCGTTGTCGGTCAAGGATATCGGGCGTTCCCTCTACCTGGATTCGCCCACCCTCTCGCCGCTGCTGAAGAGACTCGAGGCATCGGGGTTGATCACGCGCTCGCGCAGCCACGTCGACGAGCGGCAGTTGGTCGTCGAACTCACCGAGCGGGGACGCGCGCTGCGTGCCGACGCCGAGCGGGTGCCGGGCACCGTCGTCGACCGCCTCGGCCTCTCCCTCGCCGAACTCCAGGACCTGCACGTGACGTTGACGCGCCTGAACTCGCTCGCCGCCCACGCCGTGCAACCCGACGACTGACGTTCCCGCCCGCACCCGCCGTCCCCGCACCCGACGAAAGAACAGTTCGATGACCTCCACCGATTCCGCCCGCCCGAGCCCCGCCCAGTTCGTGGGCTACGTGTTCGGTCGGACCCTGCCCGACTCGATGCGCGAGTGGGTCCGTCACGACGTCCTCGGCCCCGGCGGCAAGCGTCGATTCCTCCTGCGCTGGAACCTGCCGCTGATTCCGCCGTTGCTGCTGCTCCTCCTGATTCCGGCGTCATCGGTGTGGATTCCGATCATGATGATGCTGCTGTTGCTGCTGCCCTGGACGTATTTCTCGGTGGCGTTGATGCCGATCTGGCAGCGGCATCGGCTCCAGCAGCACGGCTTCGACCCCGCACTGCTCGGTGCCGAGGAGCGCGCCCGCGCGGACCGCGTGCGCGAGGACTACGAGCGTCGGCACGGCCGCCTGGCCTGAGCGCCCGCGCCCGGACGTCGCGGGCGGGTCGATACGGTGAGGGCATGAATCCGGCAGAGCGCTCCGCACCCACCGCACGCGGCTCGTGGCGGGACTACGGGCCGGTTTCGCTGCCGAAGCCGCTGGTGGCGGCGCTCGAGGCGTTCGCGGAACGCGGGTACGACGGCACCTCGATCCGGGAGATCGCTTCGCGGGCCGACCTGTCGGTGCCGGGGCTCTACCACCACTACCCGTCGAAGCACGCGCTGTTGGTGTCGCTGACGACCGCCGTGATGCGGGATCTGCTCGACCGCAGCCGACGCGCCGTCGAGGAGGCCGGCCCCACACCGTCCGAGAAGTTCGACGCGGTCGTCGAATCGCTCCTGCGCTTCCACATGTTCCGCCGCGACCAGGCGTTCGTGGCATCCACCGAGATCCGCAGCATGGACGAGCCCAGCAGGTGCGCGTACGTCGCCCTGCGCGACGAACAGCAGCGGATGATCGACGACATCATCGAGGCCGGCGTGGCGGCGGGGGAGTTCGCCACTCCCCACCCGAGGGATGCCGGGCGTGCCGTCGCGACGATGTGCATCGGCGTCGCCACCTGGTATCGACCCGACGGGCCGCTCGACCCCGACGAGATCGTCGAGCGCTACCGGGCGATCGCACGCCGCGCGGTCGGCGCGGTGTAGGTGCATCCGGCCGCATCCCGTCGCCCCGGGGGTTGACGGGATGGGTGGGCTGTGCCACCGTAGCCGCGACCGAGCGATCGATCGGTCGGTCCGGAAGGAGACTGCCATGCCCATCGACCTGTCCCACTCGGATCAGGTGCGTGACCTGGTCGCCAGGACCGAGGACTTCATCCGCGACCACGTGTTGCCCGTCGAGGACGCCCACGGCGGCGACATCGCCGTCGCCGGCGGCGACGACCTTCGCGTCGCGCTCCAGAAGGCCGCCAAGGAGGCAGGCGTCTTCGCGCCGCACGCTCCCGTCGAATACGGCGGACACGGACTCGGCATGGCCGACCGCGCCCCCGTCTTCGAAGCCGCCGGCTACTCCCTGTTCGGGCCGACCGCACTGAACATCGCCGCACCCGACGAAGGCAACGTCCACATGCTCGCGCACATCGCGAGTGACGACCAGAAGCGGCGGTACCTCGCACCCCTGGCCGCGGGAGACTGCCGCTCCGCGTTCGCGATGACCGAACCGGCACCCGGCGCCGGCGCCGACCCCAACGCCCTGCGCACCCGCGCCGAGAAAGTCTCCGGCGGATGGAAGATCAACGGGCTCAAGCACTTCATCACCGGCGCCGACGGAGCCGGCTTCTTCATCATCATGGCCCGCACCTCCGGTGAACCCGGGCAGCGCGGCGGCGCCACCATGTTCCTCACCCCCGCCGACACGGACGGACTGTCGGTCGGCCGGCACATCGGCACCCTCGACCGATCGATGATCGGCGGTCACTGCGAGGTGCGCTTCGACGACCTGTTCGTCCCCGACGACGCCGTCCTCGGCGAGGTCGACCAGGGCTTCGCGTACGCGCAGGTGCGCCTCGGACCGGCCCGCATGACCCACGTCATGCGCTGGCTCGGTGCCGCACGCCGCGGTCACGACGTCGCACTCGGATACGTCGCACGACGGGACGGATTCGGCTCCCGGCTCGGCGATCTCGGCATGATCCAGAAGATGGTCGCCGACAACGAGATCGACATCGCCGCCACCCGCGCTCTGCTGCTGCAGGCGTGCTGGGAACTCGACGACGGCTCCAAGGCGTCGAACGCCACCTCGATCGCGAAGACCTTCGCCGCCGAAGCGATCTTCCGCATCGTCGACCGGTCGGTGCAGATGTGCGGTGGACTCGGTGTCTCCGAGGACCTTCCGCTCGCGCGACTGTCGCGGGAGGTGCGTCCGTTCCGGATCTACGACGGCCCCTCCGAGGTGCACCGGTGGGCCATCGCCAAACGCGCCGTCGGTGCTGCCCGGCGCGCCGCAGCCGCGAAGGAGGAGACGGCATGACCACCGTGCACCACGAAGGTCTGGATCTGCCTGCACTGCACCGGTTCCTCGTCGACTCCGGGATCGCGGTCGACGGTGAACTGCGCGCGCACCTGATCTCCGGCGGCAAATCGAACCTCACCTACGGGATCGTCGACGACACGTCCCGCTGGGTGCTGCGTCGCCCACCGACCGCCGGCCTCACACCGTCTGCGCACGACGTGGCCCGCGAGTACCGCATCACCTCGGCACTCGTCGATTCCGGTGTGCCGGTGGCACGTCCGGTCGCGCTGTGCGAGGACGACGCTGTGATGGGGGCGCCGTTCACCGTCGTCGAACACGTCGAGGGCCGGGTGGTGCGCAGCCGCAGCGACCTCGATGCCCTGTCGGACGACGAGATCGACGCGTGCATCGGCGAACTCGTCCGTGTGCTCGGCGCCCTGCACGACGTCGACTACGTGGCGGCCGGGCTCGGCGGGTTCGGCCGCCCCGACGGATACGTCGCCCGCCAGGTGAAACTGTGGGCGAGCCAGTGGGAACGCGTCAGGACCCGCGAACTGCCCGACCTCGAGCGCCTCCACGCGAGGCTCGCGGAGTCGATCCCCGAATCGCCGGCGCCGACGATCGTGCACGGCGACTACCGCATCGACAACACCATCCTCGACCCGACCGACACGGGGAGGGTTGCGGCCGTGGTGGACTGGGAACTGTCGACACTCGGCGACCCGAACACCGATCTCGCGTTGATGTGCGTGTACCGCAATACGGCGCTCGACGACGTCCTCGGGTTCGACGCCGCCTGGACCAGCCCGCGACTGCCGTCCGCCGACGACCTCGTGCAGCGGTACGCCACGGTGACGGGCCGCGACGTCCCACACCGCGACTTCTACCTGGCGCTGGCGAACTTCAAGCTCGCCGTCATCTCCGAGGGCATCAACCATCGGTGGCGGGTCGGCGCGACCGTCGGCGACGGCTTCGACAAAGCCGCCGAAGCGGTTCCCGTCCTCGTCGCCGCCGGACTGGCCGCGATCGACGGAGCCGCCTCGTGACCGACAGCGCGCTCGTCACCGGCGCCTCCCGCGGGATCGGGCTGGGAATCGCGACACGACTCGCGCAACTCGGCTACGCACTGACCGTCACCGCGCGCGACGCGAACCGCCTCGGGGAGATCGCCGGGCACCTACGCCGCGAGGGCGCCGCCGACGTGCACGTCGTCGCGGCGGATCTCGCCGACCCCGCCACGCCGGAGGCGCTGGTCGGCGGACACGAGGCCGAGTTCGGGACGATGCGGGCACTGATCCTCAACGCCGGTGTCGGCACCGCCGGGCCCATCGCGGAGCTGCCCGCCCGGCGATTCGACAAGACCGTCGCCGTCAACCTCACCGCACCCGTCGCGGTGCTGCAGGCAGCGCTCCCGCTGCTGCGTGCCGCCGCGGCGGCCGACCCGGCGCGCGGCGCGAAGATCGTGGCGTTGTCATCGATCACCGGTGTGTACGCCGAGGCCGGTCTGGCCGCGTACGGCGCGACGAAGGCGGCGTTGATCTCCCTCGTCGAAACCCTCGATGCCGAGGAATCCGGCAACGGTGTCTCTGCCACGGCCATTGCACCGGGGTACGTCGACACGGACATGTCGGGGTGGATCAAGGACCGCATCCACGCCGAGACGATGATCCCGGTCGACGACATCGTCGAAATCGTCGACACCCTGCTGCGGTTGTCGTCGCGGACGGTGCTGCCGAAGCTGGTGTTGACGCGTGCGGGAGCCGGGCTGTACGGGGCGTGACCGGCGGCGCCGAGAACACGCATCCGCGATAGCGCGCCACGGTGGTCCCTACCCCAGCGTGCTGTAGTTGTTGACTAGCAGGCCCCTGAACTGGGTCTATAAGGAAATCTGGGGCATTGTTCGGGCCGATTGCGCGGGCATGGGGACAGGGATTGATCATGGATGTGTCTCACGCATCCAGATCGTCCACGAGGAGTCACCCATGCCCGCCGGGACAGTGTCCCTGATCGACCCCTGCCTTGACCAACTGGCCCGGTGGCACGCCGCTGTCGACGACGTCGCGCAACTGCCGGAGCTGCTCACCACACTCGAATCAGTGCCCGATCCACGTGCCCGCCGCGGCCGCCGCTACCGACTACCCTCGTTGATCACCGTGGCGTTGTGCGCGGTCTCCGCCGGTGCCCGGTCGTACTACGCCATCGCCGACTGGGCCACCCGGGGTACCGCCACAGGTGTTGCAGCGATGCGGGATTCGCTTCCGCATCCCGAGCGAAGCCACGATTCGGCAGGTGCTCGGCCGCATCGACGGCGACGCCCTGGACCGGGTGCTCGGCCGGCACCTGACCGCCCGGATCGGCTCCGATGCCGGGCGGGTGGCCGTGGCGGTGGACGGCAAGACGATCCGCGGCGCACGGACTGTCGATCGGGTGGCTCCGCATCTGGTCTCGGCAGTCACCCACGACGGCACCGTCGTGCTCGGCCAGCGCCGCACCGCCGACAAGAGCAACGAGATCCCCACCGCCCGAGCACTGTTGCGTGGTCTCGACATCGCCGGAGCGGTGGTCACCGTCGATGCGATGCACACGCAGAAGACAACCGCCCGGTGTCTGCGTGAGCAGTGCCGTGCCGAGTACGTGATGGTCGTCAAGGCGAATCAGCCGGGACTGCTCACCCGCATCCGCGGCCTGCCGTGGGAGCTGGTGCCGGTGGTGTGGTCCGACCCGCCCGAGCGTGGCCACGGCCGCGAGGAACAGCGCAGCTACAAGATCGTCACCGTCTCCCGTGGCCTGCGGTTTCCCTATGTCCGACAAGCGATCCAGATCACCGGACATCGGCGCCTGATCGGCTCGGAAGCCTGGAGTGTCGAGGTGGTGTATGCGATCTGCTCATTGCCGTGCGAGCAGGCACCGCCGAAGCTGCCGGCATCGTGGATTCGTGGTCACTGGCACATCGAGAACAAGGTCCACTATGTGCGGGATGTGACGTTCGACTGGGGGTACCTCCCGCTTGCGGGGGCGGACCGTTCGACCATCCGTACCGATCATGGTCCGCAGGTGATGGCGACGCTGAGGAATGTGGCGGTCGGTCTTCATCGTCGGGCTGGGGAGTCGAACATCGCGCGGGCATGCCCGCCTTGACCGTTCGGGTGATCCGCCGGCCACGGCCGGCGTCGGTCTCGCGCGCGAAGACGGGAACCTCGTGCCACGGCAGAGATTTCAGTTCGGAGTGCAACGTCGGCTGATTGCGTTTGACGCACATCACGAAGTGCCCGCCACGGCCGACGATGTACTCGGCGGTGCCGCGCTGGGTGTGTAACGCATCCAGCGTGATCACGGTACCGGTGAGGTCGAACTGGTCGAGAAGTTCGGTGAGCTGGGTGATCTCGTTGGTCTTGTGATGCACGTCGACCTGCCCGACGCTCGCACCGGTGGTGTGGTCGTACGCCGAGAGCAGGTGCGGGCGGTGGCCGTCGGCATCGACGGCTCCGCGGACGGTCTTGCCGTCGCAGGCGATGACCGTGCGTCCGTCGACAGTGGTGAAGGACAATCGGATCCACGCGTAGACACGCAGGTCGAACCGGTGGGCGTCGACGGTGCGCAGGATCCGGTGGAACGTCGACAGTGACGGGACCGTGGCTCCGATGCCGAGGTGGGCGAGTACGTCGGTACCGGCGTCGGCAGTCCATTCGGCGATCGCCGCGACGGAGGTGGCCCCGGCGATCGTCGCGGCGGCTGCGGCGGCGAGGACGCCGGTCAAGCGGTGTCGTGTGCCGCGGGGTTTGCGGGGGTCGGGGAGCTGGTCGAAGGCGTCGAGGATCTGTTGTGGTGCCAGCGGCACGTCGGGTGATGTGTCGAGGACCGGGGCGAGGTCGACGACGGTGAGTGTGGTGGGGGAAGATGACAGTGCGGGCATGGCACTCCGGTGTGGGCGGACGGCGTAAGGAACCTTCATCCTCGCCGTGAGGGTCGTGCTCGCGCCCATCGGTCCCGATCTTTGCGTCATCCCAGGTCAGATGCTACGTAACCGACTTTGACACAGCCCTGCACCCTGCCCGCCTCGTCATTCGCTGAAGCGGCCACCGTAGGTATGCACGATCACGACCTGCGGGTGCCACGGCACGAGGTCATCCACCGCCGACTGGAGTTCGTCCACCGCGGGGAGTTTCTCGGGCGACAGGACATGGACCAGCGCCGTCCGTTGCTGCAACGACACGTCGGTGACCTGCGAAACGGACTCGTCTCCGAGCCAGGTCCGTGCGGCATCGGCGATCTGACCGGCCCACAGCGACGACAACGAGTTCACCACCATCGGAACCGCCACGATGATCAAGCCGGTGACCAGGACTGCATATGCCCGGCCTCGTCTCGCGTCGTCGGCCCCGGCCTCGTGTGCGTACCCCACGACGACGAGCACCACCGTCGCCGTCACGATCATCGCCACCATGTTCGACGCGAACAGCACGAACGCACCGAGCGCGAGCCCCGGTGCGCCCGAGCCGAGACACACGCCGACTACCGCGAGCGGCGGTACCAGCGAGATCGCGATGGCTACACCGGGAAGCACGTCTCCGACGTCGCGCCGGGTGATGGCAATGACCCCCACCAGCCCGGTCGCCAACGCGGCGGTGAGATCCATCAGCTTCGGTGACGTACGGCCGACCACCTGAGAGTTCGACAGCACATTCGTCGGGTTGGGAAGCAATTGCGAGACGACGAATCCGATCGCCACCGCCAGCACGATTCCCAAGAGTACGAGGAGCAGGCTGCGGGCGATCAGCTTGCCCTGGGCAGTCGCAATCCCCAGTCCGACACCGAGAATGGGAACCGACAACGGCGCGACGATCATGGCGCCGATCACCGTCGCGGTCGAATCACCCGCAACACCCGACGCGGCGATCACCGCGGACAACGTCAGCATGATCCAGAAGGCCGAGCGTTTCGATGCAGACGCTCCCTTGCTGAGATCGAGCCGATCGACGAGTTCGTCGAGCGTCCGCCGCTGACTGTCCGGAACCAGGATGTTCATGACCGATCCCCCACTCTGTCCGATGACGAATTCACTAGGTGTTCAGTGCCTTACCGAACTGTATTATCGCGAGCAACACGAGCAGGGCGACATTGAGAAGTTTCGTGTGCGTTGCGATCCAGGTTCGCAGGTCGGTCAGCGGCTTCTGTGCACGCTCCCCACGGATCAGGAAGAACATGACGGGCACGGGAACCAACGACACCGACACGATCGCGAACACAATGGCGGTAATCCACACGACGTTGCCCGGCAGCCCGCCAGGGTCCCGGAAAAGTCAGCTGGTAAAGCTGTGGCCAGGGATTTTCAGGTGATCGAGGTCGATAGTTCGAGGGTGTGACCTACAGGGTTGGATGGAGGTTGCGAAGCATCCGTCCGAACACAGAGGCCACACCCACATGCGGAGCAATGATCAGAACCTGTGGATCCCGGGAGGGCGCGCCTTCCCGGATGATGATCTACGAAGTCACAGGATTCTGATCAAGACCAGCGCGCCAACGCTGGCGGGAAGGCACGCCCGTGCTCACGGTACTGGACAACAACGACGACTCCAACGAGGCCGGCAGCGGCGCCACCGCGGGTGCGGGTGGGTCGCTACTCGACGAGATCGTCCGCGACGGCGCCCGGCAGATGCTCGCCGCCGCACTGCAGGCCGAGGTCGCCGACTATATCGCCCGCCACGCCGGTGAGGT
>ENA-UOUL01001955-UOUL01001955.1-bioreactor-metagenome-genome-assembly--contig:-NODE-1955-length-26105-cov-43.851122_pt1 | contig 26105 bp, 28 predicted proteins | sample MGYA00249838_ERZ747220 | MGnify/ENA primary metagenome ERZ747220 (study PRJEB28778, sample SAMN05720191) | bioreactor metagenome | isolation source: Anaerobic biogas reactor | place: USA:Washington...
TCCTTGCGGCTCATCTCCTCGACGCTCTTCCCCCGCGGGCTGTAGGCCACGAAGTCGATCTCGGCGACCTGGAGGAGTTCGCGGAGGATCAGTTCCCCGCCCCGGTCTCCGTCAAGCAGGGTCGTCGCGGTCTTCTGCGAACAGAGGTCGATGATGACGCGCGGGACGTTGGTCCCTTCGACCGCAACCGCGTTCTTGATGCCGTAACGCAGGAGGTTGATGACGTCGGCCCGCCCTTCGACGAGGATGATGGCATCGGAGGCCATGACGTTCGGGCCCGCGTGCACCCTCTCCTCGCCGAGGTACTCGAGTTTCTCTATCCTGATGACCTCCCTGACCTCGTCGAGCAGGTCGTCGCTGCTTATGGCGCCTTCATCGAAGTCTTCGAGGAGGAGCTCTTTTGCGCGCTCGACGATCTTGCGCCGCTTGGTCACCCGGATGTCCTCGATGCGGTCGACCTTCACGCGGGCCGTGCATGGCCCGACCCGGTCGATCGTCTCAAGCGACGAGGCAAGGAGAGCCGTCTCTGCCCGGTCAAGCGACGACGATATGAGGATCTCGCCTTTCGTCTCGCCTCTCTTCGTGGTTATCTGAACGTCGATCCTGCCGACGCGGCCGGTTCTCTGGAGATCGCGCAGGTCGAGGTCTTCACCGAGGAGACCCTCGGTCTGACCGAAGATGGCGCCCACCACGTCGGGCTTGTCGACCACCCCCTCGGCCTGCAGAGTAAGATGAATGAGGTACTTTGTGGTTTCTGGTGAATACATGGAGTCATGCCTCCTTCCTGGTAAGTATGATCGCCCTCGTGCCGCGCGGGTCATGATATGCGCGGGCAGAGGATCAATTATATATCGAAGGTGCAATTACTTAAATCAGATGGGGGATTGAACATAAGGTTTTTTAAAAGAGAAATCCAAATTTGAGTCTTATCCAGGCATCTTTTGAATTTATGGCGGGTTATATATCCTCCGCTATAATAGCAACTCAATCCTCGTGATATACCTCCGGATCATGCACCGGCGGCGTTGAGGCAGGCGAGGACACCGTCTCTCGATCGTCCGGCGACCGCGACGGTCTTTGATGAGGACGTGTGCCCGGATAGGATGACGACGTCGGCACGCGGCACGCCGAGCGTCCCTGCGACGAGGTCGACGACGGCGCGGTTCGCCTTCCCGCCGACGGCAGGGGCCGCGACCTGGCAGCGGATGCTCTTGCGCCATTCGTTGTAGCCCGCCGGAAAGGACGACCGTTTTGCGCCTGCGGTGACGTCGAGCGTGATGACCACGCCATGTGCGGTTTCGACGACGGCATCGGCATACGGTTCCATAAAAGAGCCTCGTGATATGTCGCCCGGCACTAACGATCGCGGATCACAGGCGGCTTGTGCCGGTCCTCACCCGATCGTACCCTATATGCCGGGCGTGCCTGTCGCGCACCCGGGTTGTCCCATGGATCATATCGGGCTTCTGCCGGTGATCACCCGGGGACCTATAAGGTGCGCTGTATCGGCTCTATATTATTCTATCTATAATGATAAATATCCTTGCCCGGGGTACCACGCCGGGTGCGCCTCCAGGAGTTCGCCGCCGGCGTAGGTGCGCCTGCCCCGGACGACGACCTCCTCGGGGAAGATGGCATCGAGCCCTTCGAACGGCGACCAGCCGCATTTTGCGTGGAGACTCCCTGCATCGATGCGGGTGACCGCATCGGGGTAGAGGGCGAAGTCCGCCCGGTCGCCGGGGAGGAACCCGGCGCGGCGTATGCCGAGTATGGCGGCAGGCCGCCACGACGTCTTCTCGATGACCGAGGCAAGGGGTATATCGCCCCTCCGCACCGCCGCCATGAGGAGAGGCACCATCGTCTCGACGCCGGGCACACCGGAGGGGGCATCCTCAAACGGCAGCTCTTTTTCGCGGAGCGTGTGCGGGGCGTGGTCCGAGGCGACGATGTCGATCCTCTCCCAGCAGGACCAGAGGCCGCGCCGGGTCACCTCATCCCTGAGCGGGGGGTTCACCCGGGCCCGGGCGTCGTCCTCCGCGAACATATCGCGCGAGAGGAAGAGGTGGTGCGGCGTCGCCTCCACCGTACCCCGTGCGGCCTCGACCGAGGCGGCGGTGCTCATGTGGCAGAAGTGGAGCCGCATGCCGCCGGGGGCGAGAGCACGGACCGCCCTGACGGCGCGCGCCTCCCCGGCGCCGGAGCGGGCACGGTCGTGATCCGCAAGCGTCGCCGGCGCCGGGCCTGCGACCTCCTCGGCGTGGACTGTGGCAAGCCCGCCCATGGCGTGGATGCGGGCAAGGAGTCTTTCGAGGGTCTCCGGGTCAAGCCCTTCGCCGTAACTTGAGGGGGCGGCGAATATCTCGCCGAACGCCATCGCACCGGCGTTACGCATCCCCTCCAGGTCTGCATCCGTTGTGACGCCCGCGTTGACGGCAAACCCGCAGACGGCGTGCTCCTCTGCCTCGCGGATGCGTGCGCAAAGGAGGTCGGGCGTGGTGAGGGGCGGGATGGTGTTGGGCTGGTCGACCACCACCGTCACCCCGCCGGCGACGGCGCTCTCCGTCCCCGTCCGCCAGTCCTCCTTCTCTGCCTGCACCCCTCCCCGCATGTGAACGTGCATATCGACCGCCGCGGGGAGACAGGTCAGGCCGCTGCAGTCGATCGTCTCGTCGGCACGCACCGCTCCCCCGACGTGCCGCACCACCCCGCCGGCGATGACGATATCGGCAGAGCGCCCCGTCGGGAGCAGGACGTTTTTGAGCACCAGGTCGGCGGTCACCGGCGGCACGCCTCCAGGTCGTCACGGGTCGCGTAGTGCACCTCTACCATGCAGGCGGGGTGGCAGCGCGTCTTTGACTCGCGCAGCCCCGGCACGCCCATATCGCACTCGCGGTTGATGAAGCGGTAGCGCCCGCGGAGTCCTGCCGCCGTCTCGGTCATGATCACCTTGTAGATATCCCGGTAGGTCTCGGGGAGGGCTTTCTCGAAGTGGACGACCGCCATATCCGCGTTGACCTCGTCGACGACCGATATCGCCCCGATGGTCTCGCCAACCCGGATGATCCAGCCCCGAAGCCCGATCGCGAAGAAGTTGTTGATCGCAAAGAGGATGGCCTCTTTCTCGTAGGCAAGGATGGGCACGGAGTCGCAGTCCCGCCACTCGCACCAGATGACCAGGAACTCCCAGACCTCGTCGATGTTCTCGCGGGTGATCGCCTCGACCGAGTAGGCGTACTCCCTCCTGAAGTGGTTGACCTGGCGCCGGACGGTGGCATAGCCCTTCCCGGCAAAGTCGGCGAGGTCTTCTGTCCTGTAGATGTAGTCAAAGTAGTCGCGGTCGGGATAAAGGATGAGGTTCGGGTAGATTTCGCGGATCCAGGCTTCATTCACCGGGTCGAGGACCAGCAGGGGAGCTGCGCCCCCCTCCCTCAGGGCGAGGTCGATGACGTCGTCGAGCAGGGCCGGGTTTTTCGGGCCGATCGGGGGGCGAAACGAGGCTACGCCGTCGATGGTGCTCGAGAGGACGATCGCGCCGTCCACGTCGGCAAAGCGGTAGTTCGCATAATGGTTCCAGCAGACCATGTTGGCAAACGTGTTGTCGCTGTGCACCTGCGGGTACTGCCGGTACTGCCGCAGGAAGAGATCGCGGTCGTCCAGGCTCACGGGTTTGAACTCGGAGAACTCCAGCAACGCCTCACCTCTCGTCCGGGTACCACCGCATGGGCGTGTGCCCTTCCATCCTCCGGAAACCGAGCGGCGTATAGAACGCTTCGGTCCCGGGTTCGGCGACAAGGGCGACCCAGGTGACACCTGCAGATTTACAGTGATCGAGCAGCGTTGATAAGATCATCGTTCCGATGCCCCGGCCCCGGTACCCGGGGAGGACGACCAGGTCCTGGATGTAGGCATCAGAGACCCCGTCCGATATCACCCTGCCCATGCCGACCGCTTTTTTCGCCGCCGGATCGATGGCGACGGCAAAGGCAAAACTCCCGGCGATGAGAGCACGGAGTCCCGCGGGGTCCCACTCCTCGTTCCACCACCCGCCCGCCCGGTAGAGATCGGCTATCATATCCCCGTCCCAGACGCTTACCAGGCGCACATCAATCGCCCTCTGCTCGATCATATCAGCATACCACTCCATTGCGACCGCATAACGATGTGCATGGTGGATCGGGCGGGCATAAAAATAGGTGTGACCGCCCGCTAACAGACGCGCGGGACCGGGTCGCCGATCGGTGGTTCTATGAACCGCTCTCCGCCGATAGCGGTCCGCATGACCACGTGGGAACCTTCGACGACCTTGCCGACGATCGCCGCGTCCCGCCCGTAGGGGTGCGACCGGAGCGCCGCGAGGACGGCCTCCGCGTCGCCGGGCGCGACCCCCATGACGACCTTTCCCTCGTTTGCCACCTCGAGGGGATCGATGCCGAGCATGCCGGCGGCGCTTTTGACGTTCTTCTTGAAGGGGAGGGCCTCCTCTTCGATGACGACGCCCACGCCGCTCTTTTTTGCCATCTCGTTGATGGCGTTTGCAAACCCGCCCCGGGTCGGGTCTTTCATGGCGTGGATATCGCCGGCCGCGAGCGCCCGCTCGACGAGCATCCAGAGGGGGGCGACGTCGGAGCGGATCTGGCCGCCGAAGTCGAATCCCTCCCGGTGGGCCATGATGGCGATGCCGTGGTCGCCGATGGTGCCGCTGACGACGATCGCGTCGCCCGGCAGAAGGCCGTTGTCCCGCACCACCCGGTCGGCAACGCCGATGCCGGCCGTGTTGATGATGATGGTGTCGAGCGCGCCGCGTTCGAGGACCTTGGTGTCCCCCGTGACGAGGTTTGCCCCGCACTCGCCGAGAGCGATATCCATCGAGGCGACGATCCGCTCGAGGTCCGCGACCTCGAACCCTTCGGGTATGACCATGCCGCAGGAGAGCGCGATCGGCCGCCCCCCCATCATGGCGAGGTCGTTGACCGTCCCGCAGACGGCGATGCGTCCTATATCGCCGCCGGGGAAGAATATCGGCGACACGACGTGGCTGTCGGTCGTGAAAACGACGTTCTGGCCGCACATGGGGATGACCGCCCCGTCGTCGAGCGATTCGAGCCCTATACCGCCGGCGTTGGTGTGCTTGAGGTTGGTGATGATCTGCAGGAGCTCGCCCATCACCTCGCCGCCGGCGCCGTGCATGAGGTTGACTTTCATGCTTCGTCCACCTCTATCTCTATGTTGGTAACGACGATCTCCATGCCTGCGACGACCTCCGGGAGCCTTCCGCATCGGGGGCAGACGAACCGCTCGCTCCCCTCGTAACCGCAGGAGCAGCGCGTGCGCGCCTCGATATCCCGGCATACGAGCCGGGCGCCCGAGAAGAGGGGGTCTTCCTCGATGATGACGTTGAAGAGGAACTCGACCTGCTCGGGGTTCACCATCGCCATCCTGCCGACGTCGACCGAGATGCACGTAATCTCTTTTGCGTTGTTCTCGATCGCCGCCCGGCGGGCGGTCGTGTAGATGTCGTAGGCGATGCTGTACTCGTGCATTACTCCTCCATCATCGCGGCGTGGACCTGCCTGAAGATCTCGCGGGTCTCAAGCCCCTCTTCTCTGCTGAGACGCTGGATGGCAAACCCGACGTGGACGAGGACGAACTCCCCGACGCTCACGTCCACGAGATCGAGCCTGACCTCCTGCTGCAGGTCGCCGAAGTCGACGACGCCGATGTTGCCCTCCTTTATCTCCAGCACCTCAGCGGGCATTGCAATACACATGAACTCTCTTCCTCCCTGTTAGTTTGTCCGGGCTTCAAAAAAGGTTGACCTTGCTGCACAAAGGGCCCGGGGATGGGCCGTTTTAGCCGGCGTGCGCCCCCGGGCCCGTATATACTGCTACGTAGTATTCGGCCTGGAAGTGTAAAAAAGTATGTCCGACCGGGGAAGTGCGGCACTCCGCCTCATGCCGATCTCTGAAACACCGCCTCGATCTCCGCACGGGGGAGGTCGCGGCCCCTGACCCGCATCCGCCAGCGGTGCGTCCGGACCAGGACGGGCAAGAGCGGTGTAAAGAGGTCGCTCACCTCGTCTTCGGTGAAGTAGTGGGTGAGGATGCCGTCCCCTCTCGCAAAAGTCCGGTGTTCCGTCTCCTCCCCCTTCCCGGCACGCATATCCTCGATGGAGAACCCCCGGAAGAAGGTCGTGCCGCCGGGGAGGAGCACCCGACGGACCTCGGATGCCAGGGCTCTCCGGCCCGGACCCGTCAGGTGGCCGGCTACGTGGACGATGAAGACCGCGTCGAACGTCTCCCCGCAAAACGGGAGGTGCCGGGCATCGGCAACGGCCAGATGGACCGACGCCGTATCCGGCCGCTGCCGGGCGAGGGCGACGGCGCGAGGGGATACGTCGATCGCGACGGCTCCGGATGAATGCCGGGCAAGGGCGGAGAGGGTCTTGCCGTTGCCGCAGCCAAGTTCCAGGACGGCGGCGCCGGCGGGTATATCGGGGAGCGGCGCCACCGCTCCGCCCCAGAGGTTTCCCCGCCTCCGGTAGTCCTCGTCCCATGCGGCCGCGTGATCGGTCACGCTGCACATGTCGGCGTCGCCCGGACATAATGGTTCGTTCCGCCTGCCCGGGGAAGGTTTTTGTCTCAGGAGAGGTGAGATATGATCGTTATGGACCTCCAGGCTCCCGCTGTGGCGATACTGGCCCTCGCTCTCTTCACGGGCATACTGTTCAGCCCGTCCATGGCAGCATCGGAGATTGCCGATATCGAACCCCCGCAGCCTGCCGCCGCCCGGAACATATCAACCCTCCTGTCCGGGGTTGAGGAGCGGCTCCAGGGCGGCCGTCTCCTGAACTTCACCCCCGGCCAGGTGGCGGATGAACCGGTGGAGAACGAGACCCCTCCCCCGCCGGTCGAGGAGATCCTCGAGCCCGTCTACGATGACGACGAACTGGACCTGCTGGTCGAGGAAAACGGCATATCGCTCATGCTTCTTTCGTTGCAGAACACCTGCGCCCTCTTTGCCTGGGACGAGGTGCCGGCAAAGGAGAGCGGTGCGGCGCTCCGGGCGCTTGCCGCCGGCCTTCGCAGGGATGTGGCGGCGATGGATATCTCGGAGGACCGCGAGGCCCTGAAGGATGCGTTCACCCGTGCACTCGAGTCCTACGAGGCCGCCGGCACACTGCTCCAGGGGAACGCCCCCCTCAACAGGACGACGGTGGATGCGGCAGTCGAGGCGAACCTGGAAGGGTCGGACTGCCTTCGCGAGGCGTCGAAATACCTGGAGCGCCCGTTGCTGAAGGCGCCGGAGGATATCGCGGCGATCAGCCTCTCCCTGCCCCGCCCGCGCACCGCGTCCGCATCGGACGAGGAACTGATGCTCCTGCAGCGCTACGTCTATGAAGACCGGAACCGCGCAAACGACATATCCCTGATGTTTGAGTCGGTGAGCAAGACCCGCATATACTACGCCCGCGACGAGGGCGGAGAGGAAGTATTCGCGGAACCCGGAAGGGTCTTCCTGCTCGTCAAGGTGAAGGTTACGAACCTGGGCCACAAAGGGGAGAGCAGGACGTATACGGTGCGGACCCCCGACATCCGGGATTTCACCCTCGAATACCGCAAGACGACCTACACGCCGATAAAATTCGCGTCCGGGACGTCGCTTGGCGTGCCGTATGCTACGGCGACGCTGGGCCGGTACGAGGTGAAGGCAGGGTACATCGTCTACGATATACCGGAGGCACTCCCTCTCGACGAGTGCTTCGTCCGGGTGAACCTCGGCCAGGCGACGTCGCCCGTCTGGGCGATCGGGAAGATGATGTGACCCCCTCCAGCGCAACGAATATCCCTTCGGTGCGCAATAGGTTAGTCTGTGGCACCGGGAGGTTCTCATAGAAATATACTGCTTGCGGTCGGCCTGATCGGGGTGATCCTCTCGATCGCCCTCCTCGTTCCGGAGGCATGCGCGACGGCCATCCCCTCTCTGCCGGAGGAGAACGCTACCTCCGGGAACGCATCCTCGTTTGAGGCCGGACCGGAAGACGAGACGCTTCTCCCCGAGCCGGCAAGCGACGACGAGAGGCTGGAGTCGTTGATAGCCGGGGCCGGCATACCGCTCCTCGACGTCTCCGTAGGGCAGATCTGCGCCGCGTATGCCGGCGACGACGCAGCCCTCCGGAGCCGGGCAGCCGATATGGCTTCTCTCGTGGACGGCTACCGTGCCGATGCTGCCGCCCTTGATATATCCCCCGACATGGCGCCTGCATACGAGCACTTCGTCGCCGCGCTCGACGAGTTCGCCGCGGCCGCCGCTCTCGACCGGAGCGAGGATATGCCGGGCCGCCTCGCCCTCGGGACCGAGCACCTCTCCAGTGCCCTCAGGGCCTGCAACCCCCCCGCGAGCGCCGACGCTCCCCCGCTGCTCATGAGCGCCGGCGAGGAGGAGCCCGCACCCCGTTTCCCCGACGCTCTCGGGATGGGCGAGCGGTTCTGCTATGACGATTCCCGCAAAGAGAATACCATATCGCTGATCGCCAGTTCGCTGACCTGGTCGTACGCGTTCCAGACCACCGGCACGAGCCCGGTACGCTACGAGGCGGCCCCGGGGAGTTACTTCCTCCTGGTCGCGGTGAAGGCGACGCACCTCGGTCATAAAGGGGAAGGCGTGAACACCCGCATCCAGACGCCTGCGGAGAGCGCCTTTACCCTCCTCTACGGCGATGCGACCTACCGGCCGCTCGCGCCGCCCGGCTCGACCAACCGGGGGGGGTCCTACTCCCGGGTCACGCTCGGCCGGGGCGAGTCGCTCTCGGGCTACCTCTTCTTCGAGGTGCCGGAGGAACTTGACCTGTCCCGTGCGTACCTCCGGGCGAACCTCGGCAGGGAGAGCCCGGTCTGGCTTCTCGACGGGTGAAGCCGTTTCACTGTCCACACCCTCGAGATCGCGCGAAGGCCTGTCCGGGCACTTGCGGCCATATTGGAAAGGCGACGGCCCCTACAGGTCTTTTTTCCGCACGAACCGGAGCGACGCCGAGTTCATGCAGTAGCGCTCGTAGGTCGGCGGCGGCCCGTCGTCAAAGACGTGGCCCAGGTGGGCGTCGCACCGCCTGCAGAGCACCTCGGTCCGGGTCATGAAGAACCGGGTGTCGATGGCCGTCCGTATGTTCAGGTCCGATACCGGCCTGAAAAAACTTGGCCAGCCCGTCCCCGACCCGAACTTCGTTGCCGATGAGAAGAGATGGTTAGCGCAGCAGACGCAGACATACAGGCCGTCCTCGTTGCAGTCCACGTATCTCCCCGTGAAGGCCGGCTCCGTGCCCCCCTGCCGGGCAACGTGGAACTCTTCGGGCGTGAGTTGCCGCTGCCACTCTTCGTCTGATTTGACGACTTTTTCGACCTCCTCGACCTTCCCGGTCACGGCGTTGCAGACCTTCACGGTCCCGGCGGACTTCTCGCTCATCAGAACTCCTCCCGGCTCCTTACCCCCCGGAGGTATAAATCGTTTCCCCGCCGGGGCGGGAGCGGCTCGCGGCGCCTCCCGGTTCCGCATCAGTTATATAGCCTCCGGTCGATGAACCATCATGCAGGAGGGTGAATTCCCCTGAAGAAGAGATCTCTGTATCTCCTGCTCGTCACCTGCCTCATCGGTTCTGCCGTCATGGCAGGCTGCACGGGGACGCCGGGGGTTCCCGGGACCGGCGTCCCGGGGCCCGAGGAGACGGTGGCGGTTCCCGCCACCCATTCGCCCCCCGGACCGCAGCCGTCGTTCTCCACCACCGTCACCGCGCCGGAGAAGCGTTTCCGCGCCGATATGTCCTGCTACTGGATCGTGACGGGAACGGTGACGAACACCGGCGATGCGCCGGGAAGAAACGTCGTCATCCGGTTCATGCTCATCGACGACGGGAGCGCCATGATCCGGTCGACCGAGACCATCCTCATCCCCCGGTTCCCGGCGGGCGAGACGAAGATCTTCACGGCAAACCCGCTCCCGGGCGACTGTGACCGGCAGTATCGCGCCGATATCGTCGTCATGCACGATATACCGTAAATAGAGGTGAAATGATGAAGATACTTGGGATTAACGGAAGCCCCCGCGGCTCAAAGAGCCAGACGCTCCGGCTCGTGCAGGCGGTCCTCGACGGCGCACGGAGCGCCGGGGCCGATGTCGAGGTCGTGGATGTCTGCAAACTGCATATCGAGTACTGCAACGGGTGCACGGTCTGCTACGAGCGGGGCGAATGCGTCAAAGATGACGATTTTGCCGCCCTGTACGAGAAGATGTGTGAGAGCGACGGCATCGTCCTCGGCTCGCCGAACTACATCGACTCCGTCACCGCCCAGATCAAGACCATGCTCGACCGGATGGCAGACGCCATCCATTGCCAGATGTTCATCGGGAAGTACGGGTGCGCTGTCTCCACGGCAGGCGGCTCGGGGGCCGACGATGTCGTGGGCTACTTAAACGGCGTCCTTCAAACTCTGGGCGCAAACACCGTCGGCGGCGTCGGCGTGGTCTTTGCAGGAGACCCCGAGGCGATCGTGCCGGCGGAGGGGAGGGCTTACGAGCTCGGCAAGAGGCTTGTGCGGGCCATCGAGAAGAAAGAGACCTACCCCGAGCAGGAGAAACGCCACGCCGCGATGCTCGAGCGGATGCGTACCCTGATCCTGGCAAACAAAGACCGCTGGCACCACGAGTACGATCACTGGAAGGCAGCCGGGCGGCTGCCCTAAGTACCGCGGCGGATCTCGTCGATGATCTGCCGGACCTCCGGCCGCCTCTCCTCGGCCGCGAGGGCGGGAAGGGCCGCGTCCCCCATATCGACCAGGGCCTGTCCGGCCTTTGCCCTGACCGCGAGGGCGTCGTCCCTGAGCGCCCGGATGAGGGGGGCGATGGCCGCATCTCCTCCTATCCGTGCGATGGTCCCGACGGCGTTTATCCGCACCTCGACGGATGGGTTTGCGAGCGCTCCTGCCACCGCCGGCAGCGCATCGGCGCCGATCCGTTCCACATCGGCCCACTGGTCCCGGGCCATGAGGTGGAGCGCTTTCTCTTCGCCGGTCCCCGGCACCCAACCGCCCGCGGAGAGCGCTTCGGCAGCCCCCGCCCTGAGTACCTCGTCCCCCGAGCGGAGCGCACCGATCAGGCAGCCCCGCACCGTCTCATCGGGATCCTTCAGTATATCGAGCGCGATGTGCCGGACCCGGTCGTCCGGATCGGCAAGCGCCAGGATCAACGGTTCGAGGGCGCGGGTATCCCCCATGTAGCCGAGCGACCGGGCGGCGGCGATCTTGACCGCCTCATCCCTGTCCCGCAACGCCAGGACCAGCGGCTCTATCGCCTGCCGGCTCCCCATGTAGCCGAGCGCCTCTGCCACGGTCGCCCTGACCTCGCTGTCGGGTTCCCGGTGCAGGGAGCCGATCAGGGCCTCGATGGCCCGCTTGTTCCCTATCTTACCGAGGTTTCTCGCGGCGACGAGCCGGACGAACCGTTCGGTGTCGTTCAGGGCATCCATGAGCGGTGCGACCGCGGTCTCGCGCATCTCCCCGAGGAGACTGGCGGCAGCGGTCTGGACATCGGGGTTCTCGTTCCTGAGCGCACGGATGAGGCCGTCCACGGCAGGGCGGCCCATCATGATGAGGCGCGTGGCGGCGCCAAGTTGCGCGTTCCAGGCCTTGTCCTTGAGCGCCACGATGAGCGTATCGATCTCCTGCTGGCCGGACGCTTCAAACGCTGCTGTATCCTCGAACCGGGCCGATCTCTTCTTTTGGGTGCTCTCTCCCATCCGGATCTGGCTGCCGAGCGCCATCCGCCAGACGTTGATCACCTGCCGTTTCCGGAGGGCCGCCGCTGCTTTCTCCCTCACGTCTCCATCCTCATCCTCGCTCGCGTAGAGGAGGGCTTCGTCCGCCCGCTCGCCCGGCACCTCCCAGAGCGCATCGATCGCCGCAAGGCGCATCTCTTTCTTTCCCTTCCTCAACACCAGGAAGAGCGGCTCCACCGCCAGGGGGCCAAACCCTGCAAGTGCCCGGGCAACGCTCCACCGGACTTCCGGCGCCGCGTCTCCCAGGTGCTCGATGAGGGCCGGGACGGATTCGCCGGCGCCGATGAGCCCTATCGCCTTTGCCGCCGTCACCCGGACGGGCGGGGCCGGATCGTCGAGGGCATCCTCAAGCGGCCCGAGCGCATCGCGCCCGAAGACCGCGACGGCGTCGGCGGCGGCAACCCGAACGCCGTGGTACCTGTCCCCGAAGAGGCGTATGAGCGGCCGTATAGCACGGCGGTCGCCGATGGACCCGAGGGCGCGGGCGACGGCGATCCGCACGTCTTCGCGTATATCGGCACAGACCAGGATCAGCGCATCGACGGCGGCATCGTCTTTGAGTTCGCCGAGCGCCTCTACGGCGGCGATCCGGACGCTGTAGTGCGGATCTTTGAGCGCCGCGATGAGGTACACGATCGCCTCCTTCCCCATCGCCTGCAGCGCGGCAATCGCCGTTGCCCTGATGCTCTCGTCGCTGCTCTTGAGGGCTTCGAGGTATTGCTCCAGGGGCGTCTTTTCCGGGACCGGCTCATCGATATCGGGCTTCGGCGCCTTTTGGGGGATATCCGGTATATCGAGTTCCCGCGGTCCGGGCTCTTTACGGGCAGGTTCCTCGTTCGTCTCACCGGCGCTGTCGCTTCCGGCGATCGCCTCCTCAAACTCAAGCGGGATGAGTTGCTCAAGCGGTATCGCTCCTGCCGGGACCGATACCTCCTGCTTGAACTGGGCCTTGACCCGCGCCCACGCCTCTTCCGCCTGCTGGCTCTCCATGATGAGGTCTTCGAGGACTACGGGTTTCTTCGGCTCTTCGCTGGCCTGCACCGGGGTGCTCTCCGGGACCGGGGTGGCGGGGGCCTCCTCCTCTTTCGGCTGCGGTTTTTTGACCGGCACGCTCGGGAGGGGTCTCTCGCGCCCGAACTGCTTGACGAACCGTCTCTGGATGGCAAGCCCCTCTTTGAGTTCCTGCTCATACCGCGATGAGTCCGCCGGCGCAGGCCCTGTCCGTGACGCCTCCTCCTGGCGCCGCCGTATGTACTCGAGGGCCATCCGCGCCCGCTGTTGCCGTGCAGGGTTCTTTGATACGATCTCCGTCTTCAGGGCGGTGAGAGCGGGCTGTCCCAGTTGCCGCAGCGCCTCGCTTGCGCCGGTGCGGACTCCCGAGTACTCCACCTCCAGCGCCCGGATGAGCGCCGGTATGGCCGGCCTCCCCATCCGGACGAGCTCGTTCCACTGCTCGCCTGCAACGAGGTGCTCCGCTCTTGCCAGATCGTTTGGCGGCACCCATCCCAGCCGGTTGAGCGCCCATGCCGCCTCCATCCGCACCCGGTGGTGGGGGTCGTTGAGCGCATTGGCAAGCGCAGGTTTCGCCCGGTCGTCACCCATCTCCCCGAGGGCCTCGGCGGCGTGTATGCGGAGATCGATATCCGGGTCTTTCATCGCCCCGATGAGCGCCGGTATGGTCCGGCCGTCGCGGATCTTGCCGAGCGTTCGCGCCGCATCGCATCGCTCCCGGGCCCTGTTGCTGCAGAGAGCCTTGAGGAGGATCGGGACGGCTGCGCCCTGGAGTTTTGCAAGCTCCTTCCAGTCTTCCCGGAGGTAGCAGAACCACGCCTTCTCGCCGGGGTCGTCAGGCGCCCAGTGTAGTGCGGCAAGCGCATTTGCGGCCTCTTTCCCGACCGAAGGGTCTTTGCCGTGGAGCATCTTCGCAAAGTGCGGGACCGCTTTCTTCCCGGTATCCCGGAGAGTTATCACCGCAGCCCGCCGGATTGCCGGCTGCTCGTGGTGCAGGGCGGGGAGCAGCGCCTCGAACATGCCGTCGCCCGCACCGGCGACGGCGCGGGAGATGGATGCCTGCAGGGCGGGGCTTGCGCGGAGGATGACGGCGAGGAGCAGGGGAATGGAGGGGATGCCGGTCGAGACGAGGCTCTCCGTCATCCGGTTACGCGATGCAGGGCGAGCGCTCTCGAGCGCATCGAGAAGCGCCGGTATGGCGGGGACGCCGAGGGCAGCGAGCGCTCGCGCCGCGTCGGCACGGGTGCAGGGGTCTTCCGCAGAGAGGGCTCGGGCGAGGCCGGCATAATCTCTCTCCTGCTGCAGCCTCTCAACGTTCGCTCGAAACCTGTCAAAGAATGCCATGTCGCCGTATCCCTGGAAATGGTCAGCTGAAACGTTCTATCCGGAGAGTTCTCCCTGAGATCTGAGTATAGTCTCTATTCGGAACGGATAAGCTTTCCACATCCGCGCCGGCCAAGGATTATATGGTACCGCCCTCTCTCTCCGGGACTATGTTAGAGGTGAGACTTGATATCACCCGGCTGCCGGGTATCGTGCGGGAACTCGCGCCGGATACGGGCGACCTCGTCTCCCGGATCTACTCCTGGTACGTCGAGCCCGGCCACCTGGTCTTTCCGGACGCCATGCAGGCGTGGGTGCGCGAGAAGTACGGCGATATCGAGAGGCAGCAGATCGTCCGGGTGACTAATGACCGGACCGGCGAGAGCACGCTCTTCAACTCCGTCCGGGCACGCCGCCCGGTCCTGACGCCCCGCGCCGAAGAGACGCGGGACCTCGAGGCGCTGGCGGAGGGAGGGCCGTTTGCCGATCCTCTCAATGAGACGCCGGCCGATACGTTCGGCAGGATCGACGGCGACCACTGGATAACGGCGAGCAACATCGCCAGGTACGATTACCTCCACGCCGTCATCATAGCAAAGGAGAAGAACCCTTACGTCGTCACGGAGCCGCAGGTGGCCGATATGGTCAGCGTGGCCGTCCGGTGGTGCCAGGAGGCGCACCGCGCCGATTCCCGGGCAATCTATCCCTTCATCGTCTGGAACTACCTCTGGCGCGCGGGCGCGAGCATCGTGCACAACCACGCCCAGGTCCTCCTCACCCACCGCCCCTACGCCGCCCCGGCACGTCTCGAGCAGGCCCGGGAGGAGTACCGGTGCCGCTACGGGTGCGAGTATTACGACGACCTCTTCTCTGCCCATGTCGCCATCGGCCTCGGCCTTGCCTACCGGGGCGCCCGGGTCATGGCATACCTCACGCCGAGAAAAGAGCACGAGGTCGCGATCATCACCGAGTCGCCGCACGATATCGCCCCGGCGCTTACCCGGGTGCTCGCGTGTTACCGTAACATGGGGGTGCAGAGCTACAACGCGGCGGTGTATATGCCGCCGCTTGGCGAGGAGGGTCATTACGTGACGTGGGTGGTCGACCGGGGCGACCTTCACTCCCGGACGTCGGATATCGGGGGGATGGAGCTCTACGCGGGGACGCCCGTCGTCACGTCGGACCCGTTCCGCCTGATGGAGCACCTTGCCGCCGTCATGCTGCCGTGAATCAGCAGAGGAGGGTTTCGCGGGCCTTCCGGTACGAGTTCTCCATCCGCTCTCGAACACGGCTCCACGGGAACTCCTCCATTACCTTGTCAAACCCTCTCCGGCCCATCGCGAGCGAGAGCGCCGGTGAGTCCGACGCAAGGGAGAGCCCCCGGGCGATCGAGTCCGGGCGCGGCCGCACCTTGACCCCGTCGGTCCCGTGCTCGATGTTCTCGGCAAGCCCGCCGACGTCGGAGGCGACGACGCACCTGCCGGCGCTCCACGCCTCGAGGAGCACGAGGCCGAACGGCTCGTTTCTGCTCGGTATGGCGACGATATCGCTTGCGTTGAGGAGCGAGACGTAGTCGGCGTCGTCCAGCCGCCCGAGGAAGCGGACGGGGAGCGACCGGGCCTGTGCCTCAAGGCCCCGCCGCATCTGCCCGTCGCCGACGAACGCAAACTGGCTGTCGGCATGCTCCTGGAGGAGGCGGGGGGCTGCGTCCACCAGCATGTCGGGGCCTTTCTGCCACATAAGCCGCCCGACGAAGAGGATCAGCGGGGCGCCGGGGTCAAAGCCGTAGCGCTGTTTCACCGCCTCGGGGTCGACGTCCGCCCGGTAATGGCCGGGTATGATGCCGTTCTGGACGACGTCGATCTTCCAGTCCGGTATGTCGTAGAGGTTCATGGCCTCCCGGCGGAGGGTCGACGAGACCGCCGTCACGCGTTTTGCTATCTCCCCGCCGCGACGTTCCGCCCCGGATATGGCGGGGAACAGCCGCTCGTCGCTGTACCTGTTCCCGCTCCTCCCGAACTCCGTCGAATGGTAGGTGAATACGGTCTCGCGCTCCCGGAGCCTGGTGAGCGCGTCGACCACGTGCCAGTCGTGAAAGTGCAGTAGATCGAACGCCGGCCGATCGAACTCGCCGAACCGGTCGAGCATCTTTTGGCTCATGTCGGAGCAGTAACGAACGATATCTTCTCCCGCCGGCCGGCAGTAGTGGTAGTGGACGTTGTTTATCTCTGCATCCCTTCCCTCTCCCCGGGTGAAGAAGTGGACCTCGTGGCGCTGTGCCAGCGTCTCCGCGAGGTTGGTCGCCGCGTTTGCAAGCCCGCCGACCCTCTCCGCATACAATGATTCCCAGCAAAAAAACGCTATTTTCAAGTTTTTCATGATTTTCCTCTTAGTAAATTGCCCGGACCACGTGGTCCGGAGGACCGGGCGGCCGACTCCCTTACCGGGTGCCCGGAACCGCTCCTGGTACAGGGGTCGGCCGGCCTCCGGCCGCCGCGCTACATACCCGCTCAAAGTTGATATATCTTTGGCTTTTTTTGAAAAATGGGCCGAAATGAGGAGTTTTTATAGTCAGGGGGAGAAGGACTCCCTCAGGCGCTCTTCGATGTGCTCGCCGTGCGAGCCCATCCAGTAAAGTTTCCGGCAGACGGGGCACCACGAGAACTCTCTCTCCCGGTCCTCCTCGCGTACCTCGCGTGCCTCGCGGACCTCGCGAGCGGTGGCGGGCCGGAGATGCGTGTTGCAGATCGAGCAGCGGTTCATACGGACCCGGGGCTCGATGAGGCCGAGGCCGGCGATCTGGCGAATCTGCTCCATGATATCTTCGGATACGATGTAGACCGCCTGCGCACCGCCCCGCCGCGCGAGTTCGCGGTCCCGGGTCAGGAGGAGCCGTTTGTCCCGTGTGGCGATCTCGAGGAGGAGCGTGTCCTCCCGGGCCATGCCCGGGGCTATGCTGTTTGCGCTCATCGTGTCGTAGCCCATGAACCGGAGGTAGCGGGTGAGCGTCCCGAGCATCCGGTCGGCAAGGAACCTCTTCTGTTCAGTCGACTGTTGAGACATACTCGATACGCCCGCCGCACTCCGTGCAGGTATGGTCGTCGATCCCCCGTATGCGGATTGCGTAGCCCGACCGCTCTATGGCGAGGCTGCCGCAGGCGGGGCAGTAGGTGTTCTCGTAGGGGTGGCCCCCGACGTTGCCGAGGTAGGGGTAGTTGAGCCCGAGCTCTTTTGCACGCTCGTAGATCTTCTCAAGTGTCCTGACCGCTGTCGGTCTTGCGTCCAGCATCCTGTAGTCGGGGTGGAACCGGGTGAAGTGCATCGGTGTGTCGGGGCCGAGGTTATCGAGCACCCAGCGTATGAGCATCTCCATCTCGTCCATCGAGTCGTTCTGTCCCGGTATGACCAGCGTGACCGTCTCGACGTGCATGCCGAGTTCCTTTGCCAGCGCCGTCGCGTCGAGGACCGGCTGCAACCGCCCCCCGCAGACCTTCCGGTAGAAGGGGTCGGAGAACGACTTGATGTCGACGCGGAAGGCGTTGAGCATGGACGAGGCCTCGCGGAGCCCCTCCTCGGTGATGTAGCCGTTCGTGACGTAGACGGTCCCGAGGCCCTTCTCCCGTGCAAGCGTTCCCATCGCGAGCGGGTACTCGTGCCATATGGTGGGTTCGTTGTAGGTCCAGGCGATGCTCGCAGAGCCCGACCGGATGGCCCGCTCCACGCCCTGCTCCGGGGAGAGGTCCCTGAGCGCCTCCATCTCGAGCGTCTGCTGGGATATGTGCCAGTTCTGGCAGTGCTCGCAGTGGAAGTTGCACCCGATGGTCCCGAGGGAGTAAGAGAGAGATCCGGGCAGGAAGTGGTAGAGCGGTTTCTTCTCGATGGGGTCGATCGCTTCGGCGATGACTTTGCCGAAGGTGGCGGCATAGAGCGTGCCGCCGTGGTTGATGCGAACGCCGCAGATCCCCTGTTTGCCGTCCCGTATGGTGCACCGGTGCGGGCAGAGCGAACAGCGGACGGTATCCTCTTCAAGTTTCTGGTAGAGTCGCGCCTCGTGCATAGGCTACCGCATGAGGATGGGGGGGCGCAGGGTATTAATCGCTCTGGTGCCCGTCGTGCTCCTCGTCGTCGTACTCGATGACGAGCGCTCCGCGATACCCGCAGCGTTTGCACCGGTAAAGCCTGCCGGTGCAGCCTCCGGTGGCCTCGAAGACCTCTGTCGCGTTGCATACGGGGCAATGCAGCCTGTTCACAACAAGTATATGGGTGATATCGGGGATAATAGTAGGGTAGGATGAAGAAGATCGTGATATCCCTGGGGGGATCGGTCCTGGTCCCCTCGCTTGAATCCAATAATATCGGTCGATATGTCTCTGTCTTGCGAAAGCTCGCCGGAAGATGCAGGGTCTTTGTCGTCGTCGGCGGCGGCGGGGAGGCACGCCGGTACATCCAGGTCGCCCGCGGGCTTGGTGCCGGCGAGGCGACGGCCGACGAACTCGGCATCCAGGTGACCCGGCTGAACGCGCGCCTTCTCGTGGCAGGGCTCGGGGATGCGGCCTACCCGCGCGTTGCCGAGAACTACACGGAGGCGCGGGAGTTCGCGCTGGCGGGAAAGGTCGTCGTCATGGGCGGCATCACGCCGGCGCAGACGACCGACGCGGTCTCCGCGGTCCTTGCCGAGAGCATCGGCGCCGATCTCCTCATCAACGCCACGTCGGTCGACGGTATCTACAGCGCGGACCCGAAGAAAGATCCCGCCGCGGTGAGGTATGAGCGCCTCACGCCGGAGGGCCTCCTTGCTATCATCACCCGCGAGAGGATGGGTGCGGGTGCGAACACGGTGCTCGATATCGTGGCCGGGAAGGTCGTCGAGCGATCGGGGATCCCGCTCCTGGTGCTTGACGGCCGCGACCCCGAGAACCTCTACCGGGCGATCGTGGAGGGGGCGTTTGTCGGCACCATCGTGAGCGAAGAGCACGTGAACCCCCTGCCGGCCTGATCCCCTCCATCGGTAACTATTTTTGCCGGTCTTTCCAACGTATAGTGGTACGGGGCAGTAGGGTAGCCTGGTCCATCCTAGAGCGTTTGGGACGCTTTGACGGCAGTTCGAATCTGCCCTGCCCCATCAACCATGAACCGAAAGACCGCCTGCGAGGCGTACCGCCGTCTTCTTGCCGAGTATCCCGTCGCCGGCGGCCGACGCCATTTTCTCGACTTTCGTAATCCGTACGAGACGCTCGTCCTCACGATCCTCTCGGCGCAGACGACCGACCGCGCGGTCAACGCCATCCGCGACGCTCTCTTCTCTCGCTACCCGACGCCGGAGGCGCTCGCCCGCGCGGAGCCCGAGGACGTGGAGCCGATCATCCGGACGATCGGGTTTTATCGCACGAAGGCGCGCCATATCGTCGGGGCGGCAAGGAAGGTTGTCGGCGAGTTCGGCGGCGAGGTCCCGCGGACGATGGAGGAGCTCCAGTCGCTTCCCGGTGTGGGGCGAAAGACCGCAAACATCATCCTCTCCCAGGCGTTCGGGATCGACGTCGGCATCGCGGTCGACACCCACGTCCGCCGGGTCTCCGGGAGAATGGGGTTTACGGACAGCACGAACCCTGTTATTATCGAGCGCGATCTTATGGCCCTCTTCCCCGAGGAGGTCTGGGGGGATATCAACTACCTCCTGATCCGCCACGGGCGCGCCGTCTGCACGGCGAGGAACCCGAAGCACGACCGGTGCGTCGTCGCGGACATCTGCCGATGTTACCAGGACCTCCTGGGCGGGAAAGAGTGAGGGGGGCGGGCCTTATTGAGCGCCGGGATTGGCTTCTGGTGCAGATCGCGTGGCCTCTCTGCGATAAGGAAGGGCAGGTCGTCCGGCGGGAGTGTTTGCCCCAGGCGAGTGCCGCGAGGGTTCGCGGTATCACCGTCTCGGATATTCCTCTCCGGGCGGCGCTTGAAGCGTTCCGGCAGGCGGCTGCAGAGAGCGGCACCGTCGTTGCGCATACTATGGCGTTCGACGGTGGGGTGGTCGCGGTTCGGTGCGCGAAGTTTCCCGGCTGGCCGGAAGCACCACACGGCATACAGGCGCATATGATATCTCAGGGAGCATGGCCGGCACCCTGGTGACCAACTCCTCGGCCGGTATCTACGACGAGCACACAAACATAACCGGTCGAACATCCGCGAGACCGAGGGGACACTCTGTGTCGCGGAGCATCATCTGCGAGAGGGACCCTGCCGGTGCAATAGAGAGGAGGAAGGATCCGTCATTAGCGGCGGCACGAATGAGATGGAATCTGTCGGGGCTCTCTACCCGGTGGCCTGTGCTATCCTCCAGACCCACGGTAAGAAACTCACCCTTGAGCCGGGTGAACATCCCACCTACGACAGGGCGATCCGGCATCTTGCACACGTCCGGTTATCACCAGGCAAATTGTGGGTGAATTGGCACCCTGGTCGGCCGTGCGGGCGTTCCCGACGAAAACAGTTACTTTAATTTGATTTAAAGAAGATATTGAACCAGATGGAGCCCTTCATGAGCGTGATCAAGAAAAAAGCGCACTTTACGTTTGTCCTGTGCTGTCTGATCCTCTTTGATACGCTCATCGTCGGATGCCTCTTCATAGGGGTATGGATCCTTGAATGCCTGGCAATCCTGCTGGGAATACAATCGTGGGGTTTCTTCGCGCTAATCAGCCAGATCTCTGAGATAGGGTTGATCATCATCTACATCGTGTTCGTAATCATGTCGATCATCATTTCAGTAGTTTATTTAAAGGATGAGATTATATCGATGATAAAGGAGGGATGAAGGTTGCCTGCAATAAAGCCAGGATGGTTACCGGGGATGATCGTAACGATTGCCTACCTGTGGATCGTGTTCATCATTGGCGTTATGGTTGTCTACCTGTATGACATAATCCGGCCGACCGATTTCACCTCACCCTCAGGCGCAGTTATAGCTGCGGTGATCTTTACAGGCATTGCAGTCCTGGATCTGGGGTTGCTGACGCTGAAAAGGGTCACCCCTGCCATCATAGTGATAGTTTTCGTTATAGCACCCTACCTGGTGTTATACCGTCTGTTAAAGAATACGGATCTCCTGATCGTCGATACAAACACTCCCGATCGGATTGCAAAGTATGTCTTCGTCAAGAGGCAGTATCTACCCTTGACGAACTAAATCAGTCTCCATCGGCATCTGTTGATGCGAAAACCGTCCTCCGGGTATGGGGAGCATCCGCTGGAACGGATTGTCTTTTTTGAACCTTGCGGAGCAGGAACTGCCCGATCGCCGTAAGGGTGGTCTTCTGGCTGCCCCTATTCCGCCGTCCGCGACACCGGCAACGGCGAGGAACCCGAAGCACGACCGGTGCGTCGTCGCGGACCTCTGCCGGTGTTACCAGGACCTCCTGGGCGGGGAAGAGTGAGGAGGGCGGGCCTTATCCCGCGGTGCTCGCGAACGGGAACCCTTATTCGCCTGCCGGTATCCTCTCTTGTAAGATGCGCCGGGAGCGATATCGATCCGGGGACGGCACACGGATGCACCTTGTCTTCGATACGGAGACGACCGGCCTATGCCGGGGGCGATTGGTGCAGATCGCGTGGCTCCTCTGCGATGATGACGGGCAGACCGTCCGGCGTGAGTGTTTCATCGTTCGCCCGGACGGGTTCGCGATACCGCCGGATGCCGTGAGGATTCACGGCATCACCACCGATAGAGCGATCTCCTCCGGCATACCTCTCCGGGCGGCGCTTGAAGCGTTCCGGCAGGCGGCTGCAGAGAGCGGCACCGTCGTTGCGCATAACCTGGCGTTCGATAGTGGGGTGGTCGCGGCCGAGTGCACACGGTGCGGGGTGGCAAACCCGCTCGCCGGCATGCCTTCGTTCTGCACCATGGAGGCATCGGTCGGCGTGTGCGGTCTTCGGCGGCCGGGAGGGCTGAAGTGGCCGACGCTGACGGAACTGCACCGGACGCTTTTTGGGTCGGTGTATTCCGGCGCCCACGACGCCGGCAACGACGCCGCTGCGTGCGCCCGGTGTTATTTTGAGTTGAAACGCCGGGGGGTCATCTGATAGAAGGATAGGGTGTTTCTCCGGGGGTTGGAAGAGGCTGCGCCGGCGCATCCCCACGGGCATGGGGAACGCGAGATTTTGGGAGCCGGCTGGTTATGACGTCGCCGGTTCATCCCCACGGATGTGGGGAACGCGATAGCTACCAATGCCACTGCCAGCTATATAATCCGGTTCTTCTCAGCGGGCACGGAAGGGGTTCCTGAGGGGGCCGGCAACTCCGCCTGCTCAGACATATCCGGGGCAGGACTCTTGCAGCACGGTCCCCCCTTTTCACTTCTTTACAGCGCCTTGCAACCGGTGATGTCAGCCAACGGGCGCCTTCATGGTCGTTGATTGACGTTTCCGTCATCTAGCAGCGATATCAGAGATCACTTCCAACATTCTGGGTTTCACACACACGCACACCCACTCACCCACCCCGGAACCGGCACCGGGGACTGTGTGTGTATTTTGTTGTACTTTAGTACTGAGAGAGAGATGCTTCTCTCTATCTGTACAGGTACCGGTAGAACAAGCGTTGTTTCCGGCCGTTTGATCTTTGCAGCAGGTGCTGGAATTTTGCAGTAAACCTGCTGCAATGGTGTAAGAACCGTCGTCCCGCATGACTCAATGTTACGCTTCGTCCTGTTCCTCCGTTGCATCCTGTATCCTCGCCGGGTGATGTTATCAACCTGGTTTTGTCGCCGGCGGTCCGGCTTCCCCGGGATAGGTTCTGCCGTTAGGGCATGTGGTTCCCGGATGTTCTTCATCATGTGTTTCTTTCCTGTGTGGGGGCTCCAGCGCCCGGGTTACGGGTGCCGGCCCCTCAGGTGAGTTCTGCCTCAAACTCATATTCACCGGCCGGCAAGGAGCGCCGGTTCTCGACCATCGGCGCAGGGGCCGGCGGGGCGGTGTGGCGGTGTGGCGGCGCGGCGGTGTGGTGGCGCTGATGAAGGTACTCGGTGAGGGTGATGAGCAGCGAACCTCTCCCCATGCTGGCGACACTTTTTCTGGCCTGAGTGGGGTGCGAGGCGCCGCTGACTATGAATGTGGCCCTTTCCGATGCCTGATAACGGCCATTTGAGGTGGAGATCTATCAATAATGCAACGCTTTTACCAGGATCGTGGTCTGGATGAGCGGTTGCATCAAAACGGCTATACTTATCGTCTCTTAACCGAATTGTGATATCGGTGGCGACCCAATGTACTATGCTCACTCCACAGGTGCTCCCGACAAGCATGACTGGCAGCTGCTGAGAATCCATCTGCAGAACGTGGCCGATATCGCCTCGAAGTTTGCCGATCGTTTCGGTGCCGGCGATCTCGCCTATGCCGGGGGCATGTTGCATGGCAGAGGAAAGTACTCGCCCGAGTTCCAGAGGCGCCTGGAAGGTGCCAGCATCCGGGTCGACCATTCGACCGCCGGTGCACGGGAAGCAAGGGCGCTGTATCCAAAGCAGTTCAGCCGAATCCTTGAGTACATCGTCACCGGGCACCACGGGGGTCTATTGAACTACGGCAGCGATGAGAGTGGACTTGAGGAGCGCATGGGGAACCGGTTTCTGCCGGATTACTCAGCTTACCGGAATGAGATACAGATCCCCGATCTCGCGGGATTCCGCCCGGGTATACGACCGGTCCAGAACCGGATTGGATTTATGGTGGCCCTCTACAGTCGCATGCTCTACTCGTGCCTTGTCGATGCGGATTCTCTCGACACTGAAGCGTTCACCGATCCGGGTTCATCCTCTATCCGAGGGCAGTACGAGTCGTTCGAGACCCTCTCCCGGAGATTCGATGAGTATATGGCCTCACTCCTCTCGGGCGCCGAGGAGACCCCGATCAACAGGCGGAGAAGGGAGATTTACGAACGGTGCAGAGAGATAGCGCCCTTCCCTCCACAAATGTTTACACTGACCGTCCCGACCGGTGGGGGGAAGACACTCTCATCCATGGCATTTGCGCTCGATCACTTAAAGCATCACAACCTGGAGAGGATCTTCTATGTCATTCCCTACACGAGCATCATCGAACAGAACGCCGCAACGTTCAGGAAGATCTTCGGGAGCAGGAACGTGCTGGAACATCATAGCAACTTCGATCCGAAGACCCTATCTGACGATGATGACGGCGCCTCTGTGAAACGCCTCCTTGAGATCTCGGCTGAAAACTGGGATATGCCGATCACCGTGACGACAAACATTCAGTTTTTTGAGTCGCTCTTCTCGAACAAACGGTCAAGATGCCAGAAGATCCACAACCTCGCCCGGAGTGTGATCATTCTTGATGAGGCACAGATGTTGCCGACAGATTTCTTGCGGCCCTGTCTCCAGGTTCTCTCCGAACTCGTCCAGAACTACGGTTCCACAGTCGTCATCTGCACGGCAACCCAACCGAAGCTTGGCAATCTTCTGGATGAAAGCATCCGCCCCGTCGAGATCATGGACTCACCTGCAGAGCTCTATGAGGCGTTCCGTCGGGTACACGTGAACGATCTCGGGTCGTTGAGTGATGAGGAACTTGTTACCGGGCTACAAAAGCATCACCGGGTTCTGTGTATCGTCAATACCAGAGCCCATGCCCGGCACCTGCACACCGCACTCTCGGAGTATGGCCGATGGTATCACCTGAGCGCCAGGATGTGCCCTGTCCACAGAAGAAAGCAATTGAGAGAGATCAAGAACCTGCTCAAAGCCGGTGAAGGGTGCCGTGTCATCTCGACCCAGCTGATCGAAGCCGGCGTGGATATCGATTTCCCTGTTGTTTACCGGGTTATAGCCGGCATTGACTCTATCGCCCAGGCGGCCGGACGGTGCAACCGCGAGGGAAAGGCAGAGCGGGGGGAGGTCTATGTCTTCCGGTCGACCGAGGGGCATGGTCAGGCCACCAGCTGGCAGCATCTGACTGCGGAGGTCGGCAGGATGGTTCTGGATGCCCATGATGATCCGCTCTCTCTTCCGGCCGTCGAGAGTTACTTCCAGAAACTCTACTCGTATAAGGGTGATGAAGGGCTTGACCAGAAGGGGATACTGCAGTCATTCGAGAAGCGGGCTCGTGAGCTTGCATTCCCGTTTGAGGAGGTCGGGTGGATGTTCAGTATCATTGAGCAGGGTACGAAGGATCTCATCGTCCCCTATGGCGAAGACGGCAGGGCACTCCTCGGTGAACTCAGGGCCAGCGAATCACCGTGGAAGTATGCACGATACCTGCAGGGATATACGGTCGCCATCTACCCCAACGAGTTCAGAGAATTGGAACGCGCGGATAAAATCGACCTTTTTGGCGATAAGTTTTACGTACTCAACGATATGGACCAATACTCCGAGGAAACCGGACTTATAAATAGAAAAGATATTGGAGGGGAAGGATCACTACTGATTGCTTAAGGAGGTGACGGCTATTGGGTATGGAGTACAACTGAAGGTCTGGGGTGATTACGCCTGTTTCACCCGACCGGAGATGAAAACGGAGCGGGTGAGCTACGATGTGATGACCCCATCGGCTGCACGAGGCATCCTTGAAGCAATCCATTGGAAACCCGCTATCTGCTGGAAGGTTGACAAGATCCACGTCTTAAATCCGATAAAATTCGATAACATTCGTCGGAATGAGAGGGCAGGTAAGATCCCGGCGGCGAAAGTGAAGAGCGCACTTCGCGGGAGCAATGTTCCTCTTTTTCAAGATTCATCGCAGGATGCTGTTCAGCGAGCATCCTTGCTATTGCGTGATGTCTGTTACGGTATTGAGGCGCATTTCGAGCTGACCGATCAGGCAGGGACCGAGGATACCGTCGAGAAACATTATAACATCGCGCTTCGCAGGATAAAAAAGGGTCAGTGCTTCTATCAACCGTATTTCGGTTGCCGTGAGTTTCCAGTCCGGTTTGAGCTCATCGAGGGAG
>ENA-UOUL01001956-UOUL01001956.1-bioreactor-metagenome-genome-assembly--contig:-NODE-1956-length-26101-cov-11.470719_pt1 | contig 26101 bp, 25 predicted proteins | sample MGYA00249838_ERZ747220 | MGnify/ENA primary metagenome ERZ747220 (study PRJEB28778, sample SAMN05720191) | bioreactor metagenome | isolation source: Anaerobic biogas reactor | place: USA:Washington...
GTTCGGGGAGTTCAGAAGCGCGTAAGAACCTACTCATCCCCGCTCCACCAAATAATCTGCCCCCATCTCCCGCAGCTCCTCATCATCCCCGATTCCCCCGGTGATGGCGCACGAGGCGATGCCGGCGTTTCGGGCGGTGTTGATATCCACTGAGGAGTCACCGATGAGGATGGTCCGGTCCGGCGTGCTTCCGGTTTTTTCCATGATGAGCGTGATTCCCGCGGGATCGGGTTTGAGCGTTCCGGCGGATTCGGGACCGTAGATACAGGTGAAAAAACTGTCGGCATCGAGTGCCTTCAGGATGCGGATCGCGAGGTCTTCGGGTTTGTTGGTAAGGACGGCAAGGCGCTTTCCCTGTTGTTTCAGGGTTTCCAGCCATTCCCGCATTCCAGGATACAGGGCGGTTTTTTCGGTGCAGTGTTTGGCGTATTCCGCGCGGTATTCGGGGAGCGTCCGTTCTACCAGGGAGACGAGTTCTGTTTCGCTTACGTTCGCGGCAGTGGCGAGGGTGCGGGAAACAAGGGTGCGCGCACCGTTACCAATCCCGCGGCGTACGGTTTCGCGGTCAACCGCACGGAAGCCGTTGCGGACGAGGGTGGCGTTCATTGCCGTGGTCAGGTCGTCAAGGGAATCGATGAGTGTTCCGTCAAGATCGAATACGTACAGGTCAAATTGGTCGGGGATCTGCGTGATGTAATCCATGGCTATCATTGTACTGGTCTTTATCCGGCGCGTCGAGGGGACCTTCTCCTCGCAACGATGACAAGGGTGATGCTGCACCACTACATGGTGAGCAAAGTAAAATAAATAGTTGCCATATTTTACTTTACGCAGTATAAGTAAAATAAGAGAAATCATAATTTACCTTGGGCGAATTCAGGGTATCACAGAACTGGCTTGGTGGCGCAAGTTTGGCGGATGCCGTGTTTATCCCTCCCGCACATACGGAGTTACCTGATTTATTGTCGGATTTTGAATTGTTTCTGAATGATACGCATTTGCAAATTCCTCACCTGATACGTATAGCTATTGCGCATTATCAGTTCGAAACCATCCATCCGTTTCTCGACGGAAATGGGCGAATAGGACGTTTATTGATTACGTTATACCTTGTTTCATCGGGTATTCTCGACAAGCCCCTTCTGTATCTTTCAGAGTTTTTTGAAGATAACAAGGGTTTGTATTATGACAATCTTACTCTGGTACGGACGAAAAATGATCTGAATCAGTGGATTCGTTTTTTCCTGGCCGGTGTAGTCGAAACCGCGACACGATCGTCCGAAACCTTGCAGAAGATTATCAGCTTGAAGAATGCTATTGAGAAAGAGCGGATACTCCTCATGGGAAAGAGATCACGGCAAGCGCTTGACCTTTTCCATAACCTGTTCAGCAAGCCGATCATAAACATCCGTGATGTACAGACATTCACCGGACTTTCTCCGAAAGCGGCAAATGATCTTGTGCAAGTGTTTGTAGAGAAAAAAATCTTGACGGAGACTACCGGGTATCAACGGAACCGGGTATTTGTCTTTACTGAATATCTGAAGATGTTTGATTCCCGATGACATTCCCCGCTTCGTCGGTCGCGAGTTTTCCGTTGGAGAAGTCCAGTATCGGCAGGGGGTTGCCCCAGGGATCGTGGAGGATGGCGTATTTCCCTATTCGTATGGGTATGGGTCCGAAAACGAGTGTTCCGCCTTGTTCGGTGATTGACTTGATGGCATCGTCTACATTGTCAACAAGAATGCAGGTTTCAAAGGGGCGGCCGTCGGTGTGCAGTACCAGTTCGTCGTCGGAGTCCGGCAGCGAGAGCCCGGCGGAATGGTTCCCGTCGCGCCAGAGGAGGGCGTGTCCGAGACTTGCGTAAAACGCAATACCCTTGTCGAGATCGTCAACGGGCAGGCTGTAGCAGTCAATTTTTCTGAATACCGGTTTTATCATTACGTCATGCTCCTTATAGTGAGTATATCATCGAACGTGAATCAACGAAACGGATGCATTATCAGAATGAAACAGATACCGGGTTGCAACGTGTGTTATTTGATGGCTGGTATGTATGCTGTTGCTATTAAAACCGAAGCATGCTACTATAACCATAGCACGGTCGAAGAAACCGGCCGGCAAGGAGGATGTAGTATGCCAGTTATCACCATTTCCATGGCCCCGACCAATGCCGAGGTCAAGAAGGAACTGATCGAGCGGGTTACCGCCGAGGCAATCGCAGTGACGGGAGTTCCCGCGATAGAGTTCACCACCTTCATCGAGGAATATCCCTACGACAACATCGGCAGGGCCGGGATGACGATGGTCGATTACAGGGCTTCCCTGTCCAAATAGGACGGGACGGGTGGCGGGGCGGCTATTGACGCCCCGTTGTACAGGATGGTATTTTTCCTTTATGTCTATACCAAAACCCGGGAAACCGGTTCGCGGCTCCACGACAGGGGCTCCCCTCATGGCTCTCTTCGACCTGCTCGGCAGGCGGTGGGCAATGGGTGTTCTATGGAACCTGGCGCCGCGCGGTCCTTCGACCTTTCGTGCCCTGCAGGAAGCCTGCGTAAGCAAGAGCGGCACCATCTCTCCGTCCATCCTCAACACCAGGATAAAAGAACTCGAAGAAGCAAAGCTTCTCGTGCGAGGGCTGCAGGGCTATGAGCTCACACCCCTCGGGCACGAACTCTTCGATCTCCTCGAGCCCTTCAAGGACTGGGCTCACCGCTGGAGCCGGGAGCTTGAGACCGATTGAGGAAGCGGGAGCGGGACGGCTCAGTTTCCTCCGCTCGCGTAATGCCTGAGGGCGGAGTTCCAGAGTCGGGACGCGATCCAGCCAAAGATGACCGGTGCGGCGATTCCCCAGGCGAACCAGACCGGCGGAAGGCGCCCGAGCGCAAAGAGGGCGGGGAAGTTGGTGATCACGAAGATGGGTATCACGAAGACGCCGATTGCCTGGCCGATACGGTTATAGACGACCATCGGCACATTGTTGAAATCCCAGAAGGTATCGGCAAGACCCGCGATTGCGTCGGCTCTGACGATGCGGAAAACAAGGGTCATCGGAATGATCCACAGGGCATAGCCGACGGCGGCGCCCGCAGAAGCAAAAAAGGACCAGCCGAGTACAAGCGGAAGATCGATAGCGATCCCGGATCTCGCGAGGCCGACGATGACCATGATGATGCCGGCTATCGTGTCAAAAAAGAGCGCTCCCATGTCCGAGCGCCGGAAGGTTGCCAAAAACTGGGTGTTGACCGGCTTGACCAGAATCAGGTCGAACGAGCCGTCCTGCACCAGCCGGCTGAGCTGGAACAGGTTCATCGCGAAGACCCCGGCGTAAAATCCGGTGAGCGCTACGTATGAGCCAACGAAGACCAGGATCTCGTCGGGACTGAATCCGCCGATGCGCTTTCCCGCCGAGTAGGCAACGATCACGTACATCGTCTTGGCCAGAAGATATCCTGCCTCCATCATGATCCCGGTTATGAAATTCGCCCGGTACTCCATCTGACTCATGAAATTTATCCTGACGAGACGGAGCCAGATTGAAAAATGTCTGACTATTTCCCGCATATCAACTCCCTACGGCCGCGAAGCGGCGGATGCCGCGCGACCAGATTACCTGACCGAGCGCGGCGAGGACAACCATCCAGAAGATGGCAATACCAAACGAGCCGGCTACGCTTTCCGGCGGAATGCGGCCGGTCAAGAGCTCGGTCGGGAATTGTATCGTAAAGCGGAACGGCAGGAGCGTAAGCACGCTCGAGGCGTCGGGTCCCAAAACGGCCAGGGGGAGTATGCCTCCCGATGCCGCGATGATCACGATTCTGACGGCCTCGAAGAGATACCCGATCTCGGTGAGCCAGAAGCCCACAAGGGCCACACACCAGAAGACGAGGAAGTTCAACACGAAGGCCAGGGCTAGCGACAGGACGAAGAGCACGAAGGCGCCGGCGGACACGACGAAACCGAGGGCCATGGCCAGGATCCAGACGGCCAGCACAAGCAGTACTCCCATGAACGCAGTCTGGACGATCTTGTCGCCGATGAACGAAAAGAGGCGGAAGCCGAAATAGCCGATCGGCTTTACCAGATAGCGGTCGAGGCTTCCCGACTTGATGTCCGCGTTCACGTCGTATTCGAAACCGGTCCGAACCAGGCGCGAGACGAGCTGTGCGATGACCGTGTAGGCGACCATCTGCGGAAAGGTAAAACCGAAGAGCGAAGAAGCGGGATCGTCGCCGTAGATGACGATCCAGAGGGCTGTCTGGATTACGACGGGAGCGATCGCGCCCGCGACGGAGAGGAAGAAATTCACCCGGTACTCGAGTGCCGCGCGGAAACCCGTACCCAGGCACTTCGCGTACTTGCCGGCGAAATGCGGCTCAGCCATTCGAGGCCTCCCCCCGGTACAGTCGGGCAATTCCCTCTTCGAGGGGAACGTCCTCGATCGTCAGATCGATAACGGGAAGTTCGTCGAGCATCCTGCGGGAAAAAGCGCGGACCTCTGAACGGTCAACGTCGAAAACGGCCGAGTTAGTGTCGTGCGAACGAAAGCCCGGAATCGCGGAGAGGCGCGCCTCGGCGAGTTCTTCGGAAAAAATGAGGCGGACGGTCTTGCGGTTCGCAAGGGTCTCGTTCACGCCGGACAAGGGGCCGTCGTACACCGACTCGCCGTGATTGATCAGGATTATGCGTTCGCACAGGTCTTCGATGTCGGAAAGGTAGTGGCTGGTAAGCATCACGGTCGTTCCGAAGCGGCCCTTGAGTGCCTTGAGCAGATCGCGGATCGCGCCTTGCGAGATGAGGTCGAGGCCGATTGTCGGTTCGTCGAGAAAGAGGACGCGTGGGCGGTGCAAGAGGGCGGCGATGATTTCCATCTTCATGCGCTCGCCGAGCGAGAGCCGCCGTACCTGGACGGGAAGTTGTTCCGCGATTCCAAACAGACTGACGAGCTCGTCGAGGGTCGTGCGGTATTCCTTGTGGTCTATCTCGTAAATCGCGCGGTTGAGGTCGAAGGATTCCAGGGCCGGCAGGTCCGGCCAGAGCTGGCTCCGCTGTCCCATGACGATCGAGATCTGCTTGCGAAACTCTTTCTTTCGCTGCCATGGCACGAAACCCATGACGCGGGCCTCGCCGGAACTCGGGTGCATGATGCCCGAAAGCATCTTGAGTGTCGTGGTTTTCCCCGCGCCATTCGGCCCGAGAAATCCGACGGTCTCGCCCTCGTCAATTTCGAAGCTCACTTCATTGACGGCCTTCTTGACCATGGTCTTGCGCGCAAAAAGATTCCTGAACGAGCCCGAAAGCCCCTCCGCTTTTTCATAATAGGTAAAATTCCTGCTCAGGCTGTCGACCTCGATGATGGCCATGATGCCTCCTTGTCAATTGATGACGTATAGAATCATATCCATCATTTGTTTCTTTTGTCAACATATTTGGAGACTATTGAAATACTGACAAGAAAAGACATTCGTGCGTTCTGGAACGGCGCCCGATTTTTTTTTCAATCCTCCAACCGCATCCCGAACATCTACCCAAAGAGTTCCGGGTCATCGTAGCAGGTACCCGAACTATGGCCCATTTCGGAATATTCGCTGTACTTGAAAGTGGGAATGTTTTCGCGGATGAAGGTGATTGTGGTGCGTTCCTTTCCGCTTATTGTATCGTCGATTGTTGATTCAACGGCGTCGGCATACGATTCGTACCCGCGGAAATTTTCGAGAGCGGTCCGCGCAACCTGTACGCGCTGTTCGGTGTCCAGGAGGCCGATGTGATACCAGATCGCGGTTTTCTCCGCGATGGCGTTTCCTATGTCCGACTGGCTTTGTCCCGCGACCCGCACGATGGCCGCGAAATATCGGTCCTTGTTGTACATGCCCTTTGCGAGGGGGAAGCTCCCCGAGCCGCCCTGTGAAAAACCGGTGAGGTACACCCGGGTGCGGTCAATAAGGAAGCCGGCCGCGATCGCGCTGTCTATCCAGTCCGCCAGAGCTTCGCCGTCCCCAACGCCGTCTTTCTGGTAGTCGATTACGAAGGACGGATGTGTTTTGTTTACGGCCGAATATTCACCTTGTCCCTCGCCCCAACAGCCTGAAACCAGGAGCGGGTAGTTGCGCGCTGCGTTCGCCTCCCGTGCGTATCCCCAGGGGCTTTCAAAATTCCGGCCGTCATGACTCAGTGTCACCGGAGCCTCGTCCTCCGTGAATGTTTCGGGGGGATCCAGCGGGAGAGATGCACCGTCGTGCTTGCTGTCTCCGGCTCCGTCGGAACAGGCGCCCGCGAAAAGGCAGAGGGTTATGCCAATTACCAACGCGATAGTTCGAATAGGTGTTCTCATGGCAGTAACGTTAGCACGTCCCGTATGGAATGACAAATGCAAATATTCCGGCAGGGACTGCATGTCAGGCACATCGGTCTTTTCTGGCAAAAAAGCGATATACGAACTATACTGCCTGCGGAGTGCGTAATGAAAAACCAATGGAGACTTCTTGTACTGTTCCCGGTTGTGTTTGTCGTTGTGAGTTGTACTGCGTCCGGTGTCGTTCAACCGGGCGATCTGGTAATTGATTCCTTGATGTATGAAAAAACAAGTGATGTTGTGGTTATTCCCCGGAAGGGGAGCGTTACCATCAGCGCTGTTGATGACAGCTATTGGGATTCCATTGTTTCCGAATCGACTGGAGCGATGTGGCGGGGTGTGTTTATTAAGGATCGAACCGTTACGCTTGGTCCGTATGCCATGGCAAAGTATCCGGTAACCCAGGAATTGTTTACCGCGGTAATGGGGTTTAATCCATCGCATTTCAGGAAAGAGAATCTGAATGGCATGCATGACTCCGTCGGTACGGCTGAAAACCCGAATTTGCGGCCGGTCGATACTGTTTCATGGTTTGATGCTGTCGTTTTTTGTAATCTGCTTACCCTGCGAATGATGAGGGAATCCGACTGTGTGTACTATACGAATTCCCGCTGTTCAAGGATATACACGCGTGAAGACGCTGACAAGGGTATTGTTCCGTTTTATGACATGCGGAAGAGAGGGTACCGGCTGCCGACGGAGGCAGAATGGGAATTCGCTGCGCGCGGTGGAAACACAAGCGCATCCGACTGGTATGGTGCGTATTCCGGTACCAGGTCAGAGAATGGCCGGATGGTGCATGATGCGCAGCACTATTCGTTTGTCGATACCAATCTGGATGCGTACGGGTGGTACCGGGGCAATTCAAACGGAATGACGCACGAAGTTGGAACCAAACTGCCCAATGCGCTCGGTCTCTACGACATGTCGGGAGGTGTATGGGAGTGGTTGTACGATGTGTATGATAATGAGGTCCATACCGGGACATTCAAGAATCCGTCGGGTGCGCCAACCGGAACCAGCAGAGTTTTGCGCGGCGGCTCCTGGTATGATCCTGCTTTTGAATGTTCAGTAATCCGGCGATTCCACAATGGGCATCCGTATATCCCTCACTTCTATTTCGGCTTCAGATATTGCAGAAGTTTGTAGGTACGCTGTATCTCCTTGACATTACGTAAAACAGGTCTTAGACTGGTCACATGGAGACTATTTCTGTTTCACAGTTAAAAACTCATTTAAGCGCGGAACTCAAGCGCATTGAGGGGGGACTTGTTCTCACCGTGGTAGACCACAAGCGCCCTGTTGCGACATTATCGCCCATTCAGGAAGACACTATCTTTGTACGTGAAGCATCGACACGGTATGTGTATGAACCACTTGACCCGCTTATTGACCGTGACCCGGTAACACTTCTGGACGAGGAGCGCGGGGAATCATGGTAGCCTATCTCGATTCGTCCGTAGTTCTCCTGTACATTCTCAAGGGTGACCTGGCAATCAGGCACGCGCTTGCGTGTGAAACCATACTTTCAAGTGAGCTGTTGGAGATTGAGTGCAGACGTGTTCTTCAGCGGTGCCGCCTGATTGGAGATCTTTCGGACACAACGTATGTGACCGCAGTGAAGCGCCTGGATGCACTTCTCGCAGGGATTAGTCTTCTGGCCCTTTCGTCTTCAGTCAAGAAGCGGGCTATGGACGCATTTCCTGTGGTCATCAAGACGTTCGATGCGCTGCATCTTGCGACAGCAATTATATTTTCCGAAAAACATTTGTCTGAAACAATACTCATATTCTCGTATGACGAAGCCCTGAATCGCTGCGCTTCCGTTCTCGGTTTCGCCGTACCGCTTGCGTAGTAGGGGTCGCTTGCGTAACCCCGCTAATATGGCACGCGCATCTGGAATCCGTAACTTCCGTTCGCAATCACCGGTATGAATGAAGGCCGCTCTTTTCCCTGCGTTGCGTTTCTTCCGCCGTACCGTGAACGGAAGTCGGTGCCGACGGTCCATCCGATGGCGTGGCCGATGAGGACGCCGGCAACGACGTCCGAGGCCCAGTGAATGTTGCCGTCTATCATGGCGTAGCCCATGAGGGCCGCAGCGGCATAGGTGAGTACCGCGAATTCCCGGAATGACGGGTCATCTTTGTAAAACGCGGTGAGGGCGGAGGCGGCGGCGAAAGCGGTTGCCGTGTGGCCGGAGGGCCAGAGTCCTCCAAGGTTCTGGAACGGGTAAAAATCGCGGGCGTCGCGGCTCCGCCGGAAGGGAAGGAAGCCGGGTACATCGTCATCCTTGTCGATAAACGCGCGTCCGAATACAAACTTTTCCGTGGTCGTAACCAGGAAGGAAATTCCGACTGCCTGCACGACCGCGCCGGACGCATATTTGTATTCCGGAGTATCGGTTGCCCAGTAGACGATTGCCGCGGGGAGTATGTGCCAGACGTTTCCTACCAGCAACGCGCCGGTATCGAACGCGTCGCCCAGGTAATTCTTGTCCGTATCAACGATGTTCTGGTCAATCGGAGTGGCGATCATCAGGGCGGTTGCGCCAACCGCTCCGAGATGCCAAAATGCGTTTTTTCCGATATGGCTGTTGATGGTGTTTGTGAGAAACCCGGTAACCGGTGAAGGTGATGGGCCGGATGGTTGTTCGGCGGGAAGGTTCCACGGGATAAGTTGCGCCAGGAGAATCGCTGTTAGCAGGTATTTCTTCATACGTTTCATGGCTCCGTGATCCGCGATGGTGTTCGCGTTATTGCCGCACGCGGCAAGAATCAGTACTGTCAGGACAAGCGGGATTCTTTGTAGCGACATGCTGTGCCCCCCCAATGATTCGTTCAGTCTTTCCAAACCCTGTGCGCAAAAGTGTAAAGCTCGTTTGATCGTACTGTCAATATAAAACCAGTACTTTTGGTACTGGTCAAAACACTACTTCAGGGATGACCACGCCTGCACAACTCCCCGTACACTGTGGCTGGAAGGAAATCCAATTCAATTCCAGGAGTGTGTATATGAAGAAAACAATTTTTAATGGCGCGGTACTGTTAAGCGTACTGCTGTGTTTCTCTCTCGTTCTTTTCGCCGCGTGCGATACGGGAACCTCCGGTGATTCCGACGATACGGAAACCCCGATCGAAAACCCTGTCGACGATCCTGCCGACGACCCTGCTTCAGCCCCCGCGCCAAAGCTCGATTTTGAAAGCGCGAACATCGCGACACTCAAAACTAATGGCGCTATTGCACCGAGTATGAATAATCTTAATGCAACATGGAACCCTAATCCGCTAGCAGAAGGTGAACAATTCACTGATCAGGCAGTCACAGACATGGTCATGGAAGCGGTTGCTACTGAACATGATTCAGGTTCAGCGTGTCTCGGTGTAACGGCAACCGCATATCAGAATTTCTACGCTCGCAATGTTGCCCAGTGGATGTTCCAGATAAATCTTGGAGGTGCAGGTCTTGGAGAAACGGTTGATCTTACCGACAAGACAGTCTCAATCAAGGCCTTTGTACCGGAAGGTAGTAAAATCGAGGCGATCAAACTGGTGTTTGGCCATGATGGGCAGGAGTCACAGGGAAAACAAGTTCGGTTTGATGAGGGTGATGGTCATCAGCCAAAGGATACCTGGACAACTGTGAGTTACAAGTATGTTAATAAAGAAGAAATTAATACAGATTATACCTCGGGTGATTTCGATATCGGAAAAGTTAAAACTATAACTGTTATAGCGTTAATTGATAGTGGTACTGCAAATGTACCGGGCCAGACAGTTTACCTCGACAGTCTCGACTGGTAATCATTTTTCTGACTGAAGGGCGGTACTTTCGCGGGCGGTTGCCCGTGAAAGTACCGTTTTTTTTTGTCCCCGTGCTTCGCCTCGCGTGGCCCCCTCTTCGAACGGCTGTGAGCAGGGCCAGTGCGCGCCGGAACCCGCGTTGTGCCTCGGTCCCGGTGTGAATCGTAAATTCTTCCCCCATCGATCATAAAAAATCCAACTTTTTCTCCGTCGAATCTCTCCGGAGTGGTAACATCAGTAAATTTTCATACCAAATGGATAAAATACTTCATGTACTTCCGAACAGGGCGGATGTACCATGCACGTACTATAGGCGGCGTTGCCGTTTAACGGAAAGATTGAAACCGTTTCAGCCAGCGGTACCGGATTGTACCTGCGTGAGTGAAGGGAAAGCTCTCAGTGGAAACCCTGGCCTGGAATGACTTTTAATCACCATTTTGTTCGTTCCCTTAAGGAGGGTTCCATGAAAAAAATTTTATGCATGCTGCTCGTTCTTCTCGCAGTGGCTCCGCTGGTAGTATTTGCCGGTGGACAGAAGGATTCCGGTCTTATCAAGGTCGGTATTGTTAACAATCCCCCGTCCGAATCCGGATACCGCGCTGCGAACGTTGCAGACTTCGAAAAAGTATTCACCGCAGATAACGGTTATGAAGTTTCTACCTTCTATAGCCTGAAGAACGACGAGCAGCTCAATGCCGCTTCACAGTTCATCACTGATGGTGTTGACTACATCCTTCTTTCAGCCGCCGCAACCGACGGTTGGGATTCCGTTCTCCGCAACGCCAAAGAAGCCGGTATCAAGGTATTCCTCTTTGACCGCATGCTCAACGCGGACCCGAGCCTCTACGAAGCAGCTGTTGTTTCCGACATGGCCAATCAGGGTAACACCGCTGTTGCATGGCTCAAGGCACAGAAGCTCCCCGAATACAATGTAATTCACATTCAGGGCGCCATGGGTAGCGATGCCCAGATCGGACGCACCAATGCGCTCGAAGCCGAATTCAAGGCCGGACGGATGAAGAAAGTTGCCCAGCAGACCGCTACCTGGGACGAAGCCGAAGCAAAGAAAATCGTTGAATCCGTTATCAACTCCAAGCAGAAGTTCAACGTTATCTATGCTGAAAACGACGGTATGGCCAAAGGTGCTGTTGCCGCGCTCGACGAAGCTGGTATTACCCATGGTGTGAAGGGCGACGTTGTCGTGATGGGATTCGACTGCAACAGGTGGGCACTCCGTGAACTGCTCGCCGGTAACTGGAACTATGACGGTCAGTGCAGCCCCTTCCAGGCAGCTGTTATTGACACCATGATCAAGAAGATCGAAGCCGGTGGAACAATCACCCAGAAGAAAGTCATCTCCGAAGAAAAGGGATTTGATGCAAAGACCATTACCCAGGCTGACATTGACAAGTACGGTCTTGGTGAGTAAGACAACATGGCGTAGCTAAAAAAATTTGACGGCGCGGGACACGTAATTCCCGCGTGATCCGCGCCGTCTTTTCTTCCAATCGTTACTGTAGTGCAGGTGGTTCTTTTCAATGAACAATGAAACAGTGTTAACAATGCGCGGAATTTCAAAGTCGTTTCCGGGTGTCCGTGCCCTGAACAATGTTGATTTCACCCTGAAGAAGGGTGAAATACACGCGCTTATGGGAGAGAACGGCGCCGGGAAGTCCACCCTTGTAAAGGTGTTGACCGGTGTGTACCCGAAAGATTCCGGCGAGATCAGTATTGCCGGCGTGGGTAATGATCTTTCCATTCGATCTCCCCAGGATGCCCAGCATTTGGGTATCAGTACCGTTTATCAGGAAATAACCCTGTGTCCGAATCTTACCGTTGCCGAAAACATGTTTATCGGACGGGGCGGTTATCGCTTCGTGAACTGGAAGGCGCAGGAAAAAAAGGCGACGGATATTCTCAGGAAGTTGAAAATTCCGACAACGGCAACCCGCCAGCTCGGCGCGTGTTCGCTCGCGGTTCAGCAGATGGTTGCGGTTGCCCGCGCCGTCGATATGGAATGCAAGGTGCTCATTCTCGATGAGCCGACCTCGTCGCTTGATGAGCGCGAGGTGGAGCTTCTGTTCTCGCTCATGCGTGATCTCAAGGCACGCGGGGTAGGGATCATTTTCATTACGCACTTTCTTGAACAGGTCTATGAAATAAGCGACCGGATAACCGTTTTACGAAACGGTGAGCTGGTTGGCGCGTATGATATACAGGATTTGCCGCGGGTAAAGCTCATTTCCGCCATGATGGGAAAGGATCTTGACGATCTTTCCGAGTTGATGCAGCAGAAAAAAGATCGTAAACAGAATACGGAAGTGATATACGAAGCAACGTGCCTTTCCAGTGCTGAAGGCACCAAGCCGTTTGACTTCAGAATCCACAAGGGTGAGGTAAACGGGTTCACCGGTCTTCTCGGATCGGGCCGCAGTGAAAGTGTTCGTGCCATATTCGGTGCTGACCGCATTACCGGCGGAACCGTGAAAATTAACGGCAAGGAAACGAAGATTACCAGTCCGATCGATTCCATGAAACGCGGTATGGGTTACCTTCCCGAAGACCGGAAGGGCGACGGTATAATAGAAGATCTCTCTGTTCGCGAGAACATCATTCTCGCCCTGCAGGTGCTCAAGGGATTTTTCCGGCCGTTCTCGCGGAGCGAGGCTGAAGCGTTCGCGGACGAGTACATCAAACTGCTCGGGATAAAGACCGCGTCTACGGATACGCCCATCAAGTCCCTTTCGGGAGGCAACCAGCAAAAGGTAATACTCGCGCGCTGGTTGTTGACCAATCCGCAGTATCTGATTCTCGATGAACCCACGCGGGGAATCGACGTTGGTACGAAAGTTGAAATTCAGAAGCTCGTGCTCAAGCTTGCTGCGGAAGGCGTGAGCGTTACCTTCATTTCTTCGGAAATTGAGGAAATGCTGAACACCTGTTCCCGGCTCATCGTTATGCGGGACCGGAACATTGTAGGCGAGCTGACCGGTGACCAGCTGACGCAGAGCACCATCATGCACACAATCGCGGGGGAGGGTTCTCACAATGATTGATACCAACGTAATGCGGACATGGGTAAAGAAACTGACGCAGTCACAGCTTGCGATTCCCCTGTTCGCGCTGTTTCTCATCGTCATTTTCAATGTGTTCCGGGATCTCAGCTTTTTTGAGGTCTCGATCAGAACGAACAACTTCGGTAACGCCGTTCTTTCCGGAAACCTGATCAGCATTTTGAGCGGCGCTTCCGAGCTTGCGATTCTGGCGATCGGCATGACCCTCGTAACGTCCGCGACAAAGGGGCAGGATATCAGTGTGGGCGCCGCGGCGGCCATAGCGGGGAGCGTTTTTGTAAAGGTGCTCCGCGCGAACGAGATTACCCTGCCGATCATTCTCGTGGCGCTTTTGACCGCCTGTGTGATCGCGATTTTCTTCGGACTGTTTAACGGCATGCTCGTCGCGAAGTTCAATATCCAGCCGATGATCGCCTCGCTCATATTGTTTACGGCAGGGCGGCCGATCGCGTACTGGATAAACGGCGGCGCGACTCCGAATGTGGACAGTCCCCTGTTGAGTTATCTGGGAAGTTTCATTCCGGGTATCGCGATACCGAGTCCGATATTGATAGTTATCGGGTTTGTTATTCTCATGGTACTCGTTCTCAAGTTTACCAATCTCGGGCTGTACATCCAGTCCGTCGGTATCAATGAACGGGCGGCACGGCTTAACGGTATCAACCCGGTGTTCATGAAGCTTCTTGTGTTCATGATCCTCGGTGTTTGCGTGACCATCGCGGGATCCATGAACGTGTGCCGGATCGGTTTGATCAATCATGAGACCATACTGATCGACATTGAGATGGACGCGATCCTGGCGGTCGCTATCGGCGGTAACGCGCTGAGCGGCGGCAAGTTCCGGCTCGCCGGTTCGGTTATCGGCGCGTACATTATCCAGGCGCTTACGATAACGCTGTATTCCATGAAGGTTTCCTCTACGGCGGTAAAGGCGTACAAGGCGATTGTAATCATCACCATCGTGGTGCTCGGATCGCCCGTAGTAAAACAATGGCTTTTCCAGCTTCGCGACAGGCTGGTGAAGAAACCGGTAACGATTGCGGAGAGTAACTGATATGACATTCATCGGAAAGAAAACAAACGCCATCAAGGAACCGGTTTCAAATACAACCCTCCTGTTGACGATTACCGTGTGCGGGTTCTTCGCGATGTACCTGCTCGCCATGCTCATCTGGGGCGGCGGATTCCTGAATCCGCAGCAGTTCCTGGATATCTTCAACAACAACGCGTATCTCATTATATGCGCGTGCGGTCTCACCATCGTCATGATTACGGCCGGGATCGACATTTCGGTCGGTGGTACGGTCGCGCTCATAACCATGACCTGCGTTGTCCTCATGGAAGACTTCGGATTCGGAGTTTGGGGATCACTCCTGGTTGCCCTGGGAATCGGGCTTGCCATGGGCTTGCTGCAGGGATTTTTGGTCGCCTATCTCAGGATACAGCCCTTTATCGTTACGCTTGCCGGAATGTTCTTTACCAAGGGCATGACGACAATCGTGAGCAAGGAACCCCGAACCGCCGCGAACGAGATTTTTCTCGCCATCAAAAACTTCCGTATCGTTGTGCCGGGTATTGGCTCGTACGGAAGAACCGGAAACTTCATTCCGGCGCGGATTGAGCCGGGTGTTATTATTGCTCTTCTGCTCGTGCTTGCCATCTGGGCAATGCTCAAATGGACCCGTTTCGGGCGCAATCTCTATGCCGTGGGGGGTAATAGCGAGAGCGCACTGATGCTTGGTATTAATGTGAAGCGGACACAGTTTTTTGCCTACGTCCTCAGCGGCATACTTGCCGGAATCGCCGGATATGTGTATCTCCTCCACACCGGTGCCGGTAATGCCGCGAACGCGACCCAGGCGGAAATTCAGGCGATCGCTTCATCGATCATCGGAGGCACCCTCTTGTCCGGTGGTGTCGGTAGTGTTATCGGAACCCTCTTCGGCGTGATGTCATTGAAGACGATAAGCAACATTGTCGTCGCGTCGGGGTTGCGGGAGCCATACTGGCAGAGCATTACCACCGGACTCATGCTCTGTTTCTTCATCCTGCTGCAAAGCGTGATCCTCGCCTATCGCAAGAACAAGGCGGGATCCCGAACCTGCTGAACGAAACCGTGCCGTCTTCCTCCCCGCGGGGAGGAAGAACCGGTGCGGTCCTTTCCCCATTGACCCAAATCAGTACTATCGTATAGTATTCCCGTAAAAGCGTACCACTGTCCTGAACAGCTGCGCTGACTACAAAGACGTAGGATTACTTTCTACCAAGGAGGTTCCTATGGATCCGGTCAGCGATGCTGCAATTCTCACCACATTTTCCGTAGGTCTCGATACCGTCTGGGTGCTGTTATCCGCATTCCTTGTTTTTTTCATGAATCTCGGTTTTGCCATGGTTGAAACCGGGCTGTGCCGCAGCAAAAACGCGGTGAACATTCTTTCAAAGAACTTCATCGTTTTTGCTATCGCGTCCCTTTCGTTCTGGATTATCGGGTGGGGACTCATGTTCGGAAACGGCAATCCCTTTGTCGGTCTGCAAGGTTTGTTCTTTGCGAACGGCGGTGTTGACGAAGGGTACGACGCCATCTCCTGGACGCAGGTTCCATTCTGGGCAAAGTTCATTTTTCAGCTGGTCTTTGCCGGAACCGCGGCGACCATCGTTTCCGGTGCCGTGGCTGAACGAATCAAGTTCCCCGCGTTCATCGCCTTTGCCTCGCTCCTCGTTGCATTCGTGTATCCGGTAACCGGTCACTGGATATGGGGCGGCGGTTGGCTGCAGTCACTCGGGTTCTGGGATTTCGCCGGTTCCACGGTCGTTCATTCGGTCGGCGGCTGGGCAGCGCTTGCCGGTGTCATCCTCCTCGGGCCGCGACTCGGCAAGTACCGTAAAGACGGTACCGTCATTCCCATAATCGGGCACAACATGTCCCTCGTTACCCTCGGCGGTCTCATCCTCTGGTTCGGTTGGTTCGGCTTCAACCCCGGTTCGACCATGGCCGTTGGCGACGGCTCGGCTATCGCGCACATTGTGGTTACCACCAACACCGCCGCGGCCGCCGCGATCCTTTCTTCCACGATTGTTGCCTGGATTACGCTCGGCAAACCGGACCTTTCCATGATCGTGAACGGTGCGCTCGCGGGGCTTGTGGCCATTACCGCCGGATGCGCCTTCGTGAGCGTGGGCAGTGCTGCCATTATCGGTCTTGTTGCCGGGGCCCTTGTTGTGTTTGCCGTTCCCTTCTTTGACCGTAAAAAAATTGACGATCCCGTCGGCGCGCTCTCGGTGCATCTTGCCAACGGTATCTGGGGAACCCTCGCGGTAGGCCTCTTTGCCGTGGACGGCATAACCGGCTCGGCGACCGGAAACGGACTGTTTACCGGCGGCGGTGCTGGCCTCCTCGGTGCACAGGCTCTCGGCGTTGTCGCGGTTGGCGGCTTTGTTTTCACCCTGTCCTTCGTGATCTGGTTTGTTCTCAAAGCAGTGATCGGCATCAGAGTGTCCCGTGAAGAAGAAATCGGCGGACTGGACCGGGGCGAACACGGCGCTGAAGCCTACGCCGGATTCCAGATTATCGACTGAGGAAGGAGACCATTATGAAACTTATTGTCGCACTTATACAGCCGTACAAGCTTGAAGATGTAAAGCAGGCGCTTGTTGACGCCAAGATATCAAAGATGACGGTGAGCCCGGCCCACGGCTGCGGCCAACAGGCAGGCTACACCGAGGAATATCGCGGTACGATTACCGAAGTTAACCTCCACAAGAAAATCCGCCTCGATATCGCGGTCAATGACGAGTTTGTTGACCCGACCATCGACGCCATCATCAAGGCCGCCCGCACCGGCAAGATCGGCGACGGCAAAATCTTCGTCACCAATCTTGAACGCTGCATCCGCATCCGCACCGGCGAAACCGGCTCCGAAGCGATAGGGTAAGAATGTACCCTGCGATATGCTGGTAACCCCGCCGGGGTGGTTGGCTGCCCGCGAAGTGCTGGCACCCCGCCGGGTTGCTGGCTGGCCGTGAAGTGTTGTGATCCCTATCTCCCCTTGTTTCCTGATACAAAAACTTTTTCTCAGAAATAACTTGCGTTTTCACGTAAGCGGAGTTAGCATTGTAATGAGGAAACCGGGAAACTGTAACGGGTTTCCTGGTTTCCGCCGTGCTAAACACCCCGCCGGGGAACACAACTGTCCACCGGGGTGATTAGCTGCTAGCGACGTGCTGGCACCACCGCAGGGGAGCGCAACACCCCGTCGGGGAGTTAAACACCACCGTCGGGGAACACAACAGTCCACCGGGGTGTTGATCCGGCAGCAAGGAGATAAGGCAGGATGTGTGAATGAGTGATTCGGCAGATGTAACCAACGAAGTACTCCGCGGGGAGATTCTCACTGCGGCCATCGGCGCGTTCAACGCGGCCGGGGCGCGTTTTACGCTCAATGATGTGTGCCGTCCGCTCCGCATCAGCAAGAAGACTATTTACACGGTCTTTCCCGGAAAAGAAGCGCTTCTTTGCGCGATGATCGACGAAGGATTCCGGCGGGTAAAGGAAGAAGAGGAACTAATTTATCTCGATGGAACAATGTCTACCGCCGAGAAGATACGACGGATTGTAATCGTCATTCCCGAGTCATTCCGTCGTCTTGATTTCAGAAAGTTCGCATCGCTACGGGACGGGTACCCCGCGGTTTATGCGCAAATTGTCCAGCACCTGGAGACCGGATGGGACCGGACGCTGGAACTGTTCGAAAAGGGAATGCGTGAAGGGACGTTGCGGCGTTTTCCCCTGCCGCTCGTCAAGGCGATGATAGAGTCTTCGATGGAGGCGTTCCTGTTGGGGAAGTACCCGGATGATATTGAATATGAACAGGCACTTGATCTCATGATGGAAATTTTCATGAAAGGACTACTTGCGCGGGAGGACATGGCATGATTACGTTAACGGGAAAAGAGAAAGCGTCGTATGGCGCGGGGGCGGTTGCGAAGGACATGGTGTATTCCCTGGTCGCGGGATTCCTCATGTATTACTACAACACGGTGCTGGGAATTTCCGCGTCGTTCATCGGCGTACTCTTCATGGCCGCGCGTCTTTTTGACGCGATCAACGATCCGGTCATGGGCGTCATCATCGACAAGACAAAAAGTCCTATCGGCAAGTTCCGGCCCTGGCTTCTTGTCGGGACCGCCACAAACGCTATTGTGCTGTACTTGATGTTTTCCATTCCCGCCAATCTCGCGGGAAACAGTTTGTTGATCTATGCGTCGGTCGCGTATCTCGCCTGGGGAATCACCTATACGATGATGGACATTCCCTACTGGTCCATGATTCCCGCGCTTACCGAACCCGGGCGCGGGCGGGAGAATCTTTCGGTCATCGCCCGGAGCGCGGCCGGTTTTGGTTTCGCTTTACCGGTCGGACTGACGATGGTGCTTGTGCCCCTGCTCGGGGGAGGAAGCGAACGCGCGGGATTCAGCCGGGTTGCGTTGATTGTCGCGGTTGTTTTTGTCATCGGTATTCTGATAACGACGATACAGGTGAAGGAGAAAAATCCGGCCGCTGGCAAGAGTCCGCGGGTACGGGATCTCTTCCGGGCACTCGTGAAGAATGACCAGGCGCTGGTGGTTGTCGTCAGTATCGTCGTATTTAATGCGTCACTCTATCTGACGAACCAGCTTGCCCTGTATTTTTTCAGGTTTGACATAGGGAACGCCGCGCTCTTCGGTGTCTTTGGAACGGTCGGCGGCGCCGCGCAAATACTCGCCATGCTCACCATTCCTCTTTTGCGTAAAAAGTTTTCGAGCAAAAGCATCCTTGTCGGCGGTATTCTCACTACCATGACCGGTTATGCGCTCCTGTTTGTGATGGGAAGTTTGAGTATCACGAATATGGCACTGTTAAGCGTTGCCGCGATCATCATCTTCATGGGCTTCGGTATTGCGACCGTGTTGACTACTGTATTCCTCGCGAATACCGTTGACTACGGCGAGTGGAAAAATGGACAGCGTACGGAAAGCGTCATCTTTTCCCTGCAGACATTCGTGGTCAAGCTTGCCTCCGCGTTCTCCGTCCTCATCGCGGGTGTTGGTCTTGATCTAGTGGGACTCGATGTTGACGCCGCGGTCCAGACTGACGCGACGCTTCTTGGTCTGCGGTTCCTCATGGTGGTCGTCCCCATGATCGGTCTTGCTTTCGCCATCATCTATTTTGTGCGTTTCTACAAACTTGGCGACGACCAGCTCACTGAAATTACCGGCGAGCTGGCAAACCGACGAGAGTCTTGAGGCAGCGTATGAAGATTCCCCTGAATGACGGGTGGGCGTTTTCGCCTGCCTTTACCGACGAACAAGTGAGTCCGGCGTTTGACGATTCCGGTTTTGAGCGGGTTCGTCTGCCCCACACCGCGGTGGAGACTCCCTTCAATTGTTTCGACGAATCCGTGTATCAGATGGTGATGACATACCGCCGGCACATAGTCCTGGATGATGTGTATCCTCGCCAGGCGGTTCGTCTTACCTTTGAGGGTGCCGCACACGCGGCCGAAGTGTATCTTGACGGTGAAAAAGTTGGTGAACACTTCGGCGGTTACACGGCATTTACGGTGGATTTGACCGGCCGCGTTTTTCCGGGAAAAGATCATTTGATTGCGGTAAAACTCGACAGCCGCGAGTCGCTGAACATTCCACCCTTCGGTCATGTCATCGATTACATGACGTACGGCGGACTCTATCGTGAAGTCTTTCTTGATATAACACGACCCGTATATATAGAAGATAGTTACATACGAACCGACCGTATTCTTGATGAAAAGAAACGCCTCCGAATAGACGGGCGACTGGGCGGCGCGGGGAGCGCAACCGGCGTCAGGAATGCTGAACACTCGATACGCATAACCTTGATGGACACTGATGGTACGGAAATTGCTGCGCCCGGTACAATCTCATGTTCGGGAGAATCATTCTCCGCCGAGTTTGAGATTTCCGGTGTCGAGCTTTGGAGTCCCGATCATCCCCGGTTATATGTTCTTCGCGCGGAACTTGAGAATGGCGAGTCGCTGGAGACGCGGTTCGCCTTCCGTGAGATTGCGGTCCGTTCGGACGGGTTCTTTCTGAACGGTGAACGCATGAAGCTCCGCGGACTGAACCGGCATCAGTCCTATCCCTTTGTGGGGTATGCCATGCCGGCGTCGGTCCAGCGGCTCGACGCGGATATTTTGAAGTATGAGCTCGGGTTGAACGCGGTGCGTACCTCGCATTATCCGCAGAGCCGGCACTTCATTGACCGCTGCGACGAGATCGGTCTTCTGGTGTTTACCGAAATTCCCGGCTGGCAACATATCGGGAATGAGGTATGGAAAGAACACGCGATTCGCCACGTGGAAGAGATGATACTGCAATACCGGAATCATCCGTCAATTTTTTTGTGGGGTGTACGTATCAATGAATCACCCGACGATCATGATTTCTATTCGCGAACCAACGCACTCGCTCGCCGGCTTGACCCTGACCGCCCCACCGGCGGTGTCCGGTACATCAAGAGAAGCGAGTTGCTTGAAGATGTGTACACATACAATGACTTTTCGCATACCGGAGACAATGCCGGCATTGAAAAGAAAAACCGTATAACAACCCGCCGGGACGCGCCGTATCTCGTGAGCGAGTACAACGGGCACATGTTTCCGACTAAAGTGTTTGACGATGAAACACACCGACTGAATCATGCCCTTCGGCATGCGCGAGTGCTCAATGACTTGTACCGTGAACCGGACGTTCTTGGCGGTTTCGGCTGGTGCATGTTCGATTACAACACCCACAAGGATTTTGGGAGCGGCGACCGCATTTGTTATCACGGGGTGCTGGACATGTTCCGGAATCCCAAACTCGCTGCCGCGGTGTACGTGTCACAGCGGGACGACGCGCCGGTTCTTGAAATCAGTTCGTCCATGGACGTGGGCGAGTATCCGGGAAGCGTTCGCGGAGAAATTGTCGCGTTTACCAATGCCGACGAAGTGCGTCTCTATAAAAACGAACGGTTTATAAAATCGTTCAGCCGTACGAAATCACGCTGGGACAGTCTTCCCCGCGCTCCGATCGTTATCGACGATTTTCTCGGTGACCAGCTCGACGACGAACCGGATCTGCCCCGCCTCGCGCGCCGTGTTTTGAAGAAACTGCTCCTGCTTATCGCGCGGTACGGTCCGGCGCATCTTCCCGCCCGTGCTCTGGCACTCGGTGGCGTGCTCATATTCCGGTACGGTATGAGCCGCGCGGAAATCACCGGATATTATACCCGCTACATCGGCGACTGGGGACAGGCGGCGACTGTGTACCGGTTCGACGCAGTGACGCGCGGACAGGTCGTCGCGAGCTGCGAGAAGCGTGCCATGCGGAGTGTCCAGCTTGACCTCCGGGTCGACCACACCATGCTTTGCGAATCCTCCACCTACGATGTGGCGACGGTACGGATCCGGGCCCTGAGCGACGCGGGGAATCTGCTTCCCTATTGTATGGAACCGGTTATACTTGAGACTGATGGTCCCATCGAACTGATCGGCCCATCAACTCTGACACTGCGCGGCGGTATGACGGGAACGTATGTTCGCTCCTGCGGAACAGCCGGTGCCGGTATGCTCCGCGTCATTCTGCCTGGCAGGGAAATACGTGAAATTCATTTTGACATTTCAATCGGGGAGGCTCCGTCATGATTCGTGAAGAGAACGGCCTGTTTGTTTTACGGACTGATCATACACAGTATCTATTCTATCGACGGGAGACCGGGCATCTCGAACATCTGTATTATGGTGATCGATATGACGGACCTTCGCCGGAAGCCATGTGTGAAAAACAGGCCTTTCTTCCCGGCAGCGCCATCGGTTATTCACCGGAGATCTCCGCGCTCAATCTTGAAAACCTGTGTCTTGAGATGAGCGCGCACGGGAAGGGTGACCTCCGCGAGCCCTTCCTTGTGGTGACAACGGCGGACGGGTCGCGCACCCGGGATTTTCTTTACGAGTCGCACGAGATCACACCCGGCAGGGATGCTGACCCGTCGGGGCTCCCCGGTTCGTACGGTACGGCCGACGAGGTGGATACGCTTGCCGTTATCCTGAAAGACGCCGCGAGCGACTTGTCACTCGTCTTGCGCTATCATGTGTACGCGCACTGTGACGTGATAACCCGGAGCGCCGAACTGGTTAACGGCTGTACGGAGCCAGTTCGTGTTTCCCGGTTTCTGAGCACCCAGCTTGATCTTCCGGACGGCGAGTACGCCATGACCACTTTCACCGGCGCCTGGGCCCGGGAAATGCACCGGGACACCCAGCAGATTTCTGGCGCCAAGCTCGTGAACAGCACTGTCGCCGGTGTGTCCAGCAACCGCTGTAATCCATTTTTCATGATCCATGGGCGGGATACCGGTGAAACGCACGGCGACTGTTTCGCGTTCAATCTCGTTTACAGCGGGAACCACTACAGTGTCGCCGAACGGAATCCCTACGGGAAGGTCCGGATATTGAGCGGTATAAATCCGGAAGGATTTGAATGGACACTCAAGCCGGGGGAACGGTTCCGATCCCCGGAAGCGATTATGGCGTTTTCGTCGTCAGGCTTCTCCGGTATCTCCGCGGCCATGCATGAATTTGTTCGTCACCATATTGTACGTGGTGCGTGGCAGTGGAAGGAACGCCCCATTCTATTTAACAGCTGGGAAGCGTCGTACTTTGACATTCACGAATCCCTCCTTGTCCGTCTCGCGAAAAAGGCGAAGAGCCTCGGAATCGAGCTTTTCGTTCTCGATGACGGATGGTTCGGCAAGCGTGACGGAGACACGAGCTCTCTCGGCGACTGGGTGGAAAACCGAAAAAAACTGCCAGCGGGATTGCGCGGGCTTTCAAAGAAAATTACCGCGCTCGGTCTTTCCTTCGGCATCTGGGTTGAACCGGAGATGGTGAATGAGGACAGCGACTTGTACCGTTCTCATCCGGAGTGGGTGGTCCAGGTTCCAGGACGGCCGCATTCGGAAGGACGAAACCAGCGCATTCTCGATCTTGCCAATCCCGAGGTGCAGGACTTTATTATCACTACCATGCGGCGTGTGTTCTCGTCCGGAGAAATCTCGTATGTGAAGTGGGACATGAACCGCGTATTCTCTGACTGGTACTCCCCGCATCTTGCGCCGGAAGATCAGGGCGGATTCCTGCACCGGTATGTGCTCGGACTGTACCGGGTACTCGAAACGCTTACCGGGGAATTCCCGCACATACTCTTTGAAGCGTGCGCGTCCGGTGGAAACCGCTTTGACCTCGGCATGCTCTGCTACATGCCACAAATTTGGGCAAGCGATAATACCGACGCGGTAAGCCGCCTCGATATTCAGGAAGGGTACAGTTACGGATACCCACCCTCGGTCATGGGCGCACATGTTTCGGGGTCTCCCAATCATCAGACGCTCCGGCGTACTCCCGCGGAGTCACGGTATCATGTGGCAACCTTCGGTCTGCTTGGGTACGAGTGCAATTTGCTAGACTTCCCTGCAGGCCGGCAGGACGCCATCCGGAATGAAACGGAACGCTATAAACAATGGCGTTCAGTATTCCAATTTGGTGCATTGTACCGGATTCCTCATCATCGTGTACGCGTCTGGATGACGGTCTCCGCCGACCGGAAACGAGCCGTGATGGGAATCTTCCAGATTCTCGTACAGGCAAACCAGCCGGATTTGCGTATACGCGGCTGTGGTCTTGATCCCGCCATGCGATACCGTTTCTACAACATTCCGGCAGGCGTAAGCATCAAGGAGTTCGGCGATCTCATCAACACACAGGCACCGGTGCATATCCGGGATGGTTCACTGGTACAGGATCTTGCGGCAAAGTTCTACAAACTGTCCGGTGAACAGGAAGAATACCTTTTAACCGGCGACCAGATCATGAAGGGTGGCATCTCGCTGAAACAGGCCTTCATCGGTATGGGACATACCGACGAAGTTCGCCTGTTCCAGGATTTCGCCTCGCGGCTCTATTATATGGAAGCCGTGGAGTAGTCGCTTCGGTTCAGATTGCCCTGATGGAGCTGTCCAGGTCCTTGAATACACTGTCGCTTTCACGACCGAGGTCCTGGACGGTGGAAGCGCGGGAGAGAATTTCCTTGAAGTTTTCAGTAATACCCTCAAGGTTGGTAAGGGCATGTCCGCTCTTCTCGCTGATGCCGTCTATGGACCCGGTATTGGCGGCAATCATTTCGTTGATTTTCCGGATTGAGTCCGTTACTTCGCGGCTTGCCGCAACAACATCGGATACGGCGCTGTTGATATCCCTGGTTCCCGCAGACAGGTCGCTCATGCCGGTAAGGATCTCTTCAAAAGCCGACTGTGTATGACCAATCTCGGTGGATATCGATTTGAATGCGGTATTCATGCCCTGATTGCTTTCTGCGGTCTCATCGATTTTTGTAAAGAGCCTGGAAAGACCGGTGGCTATTGTCTTGGTATTTTCAGCGGTTTGTTCGGCAAGACGCCGTATTTCTTCCGCGACAACAGCAAAGCCTTTGCCGCTGTCTCCGGCGTGGGCCGCTTCAATGGCAGCGTTCATGGCGAGAAGATTAGTCTGGCTTGATATTTCCGATATAACCGAAACAACATCCTGGATGTCCGAACTGCTTGCGATTAACGAGGCAATAGTTTGCGCAGATTCTTCGGCGCTTGTGATACCTCCCGATATGCTGCGAGCAAGGGAATCAACACTGTCACGGTTTCTGGTGGTAACCGCGGTGATGTTTTCAATCGATGCGGTCATTTCTTCAATCGCCGAGGAGGCCTGTATCGTCATTGACTGGTATCGGTCGGTTGATTGGGTGAGAACAATCGCGGATTGGGCAATTTCTTGGTTTGAATCCGCCGTTGAGGCTGCATTGTTCCGGAGGGTGAGTACGTCGGAGCGGATTTCGTTGATTGCAGTTCCGATCGCTTCCGCGGCTCCGGTCATTGAGTCTGCCTCGATCATCAGTTTTTCACCGGTCTGCAATCCGCTTCGTGCTGTTTCCATGGCGTTGCGGATGCGCTCGACTTTTCCCGCTGCCGTTTCCGCGTCCTTCTCAAGTGTCGCGGTATATTGTTCCATGATGCTGATAAGCGCGTATGCGAGAATACCGGTAGTCAACAGACCCATGGTACTGTTGATGACACCGGTCGTCGAAGTAGCGTCAAGGTGTGCGCCGGCATTGCGGACCATTGCCCAGACACCCCAGTTTGTGGATGCGAAGAGGAGGGTGACAACTGCCACATGCCATCGACTGGCGAATACCGCAACATAGACGATCATGTAGGGCATGTAAAAAATATACGTGGTAAACGCTGTTTCCGGAGCGGGACGCGCGTTGGTGTACCGCAGGAGAATGACGACAATGATGGTGGGCAGTGCGTAGGACCATACCGCAAGTGAAAGTTTGCCGGTTCTGAGGAACAGGAGACTGACCACAACAAGCACCATTATTGAAGCCGCCCCGACGTAGCCCTTTATTTGCAACTCGCGGGAAATCGGCATCACCGAATAGAGTCCTATCAGCAGAACGAGAAGAAAAAACATGAATATGCTGTAAAAAAAGAATACATTTGCTTTGCTTTTAGTAATGAAGTCCCTGGTGTCAAAAGGACTGGTGAAAAAACGTTTGAAGTTCATACTGTTGCTCCTGTATCCAGTATATCTGCAAATTCTCCAAAAAACAATAATCAGTATTACTTCTAGACTGCTATCAAAATTGTTGAAATAATCTTGCCCAAAAAGCCTGAATTCCTGGCCATTCTGCCCTGATTTACTCTATATACCTCTCTGCGGGGAGGTATACATGTCACAACACGGCGGACGATTGTCCGCTGGACG
>ENA-UOUL01001958-UOUL01001958.1-bioreactor-metagenome-genome-assembly--contig:-NODE-1958-length-26090-cov-4.001461_pt1 | contig 26090 bp, 25 predicted proteins | sample MGYA00249838_ERZ747220 | MGnify/ENA primary metagenome ERZ747220 (study PRJEB28778, sample SAMN05720191) | bioreactor metagenome | isolation source: Anaerobic biogas reactor | place: USA:Washington...
TGTGTCTCATGGCCGCACCTCCACCGTGACCCCGATCTCGGCCCATGCGAACAGCTCCTCCGCCTCGGCGATGCCCAGGATGATGCAGCCGTAGGACGCGCGCGTACCCAACGCCCCTTCCCATAGCCTCTGGCCGCTCGAAAGGATCGGCAGGGCGTGAATGCCGTTGGTGAACCCGGGCCCCGAGGCATAGATCCCGATAAAGTGGGGCATCTCGAGGTCCCACAGGCTGGCATAGGCGCTCTCCTCCCTGGAGAGCACCTGGAACACTCCCGTGTGCGTCGGCGATCCGTCGCGGCCCGTCGCCACCGGCCAATCGTGGATCATCGTGCCGCCCTCGTACACCCGCATGCGCCCCTCGTCGATGCCGATCACGATGCGCTTGCTAGGCACCGGCAGGTTCGGCAACAGCACGTCCTGTGATGGGATGACCAGCTCCTGCCCCACCCAGAGGGCGTCCAGGTCCAATCCCGGGTTGGCCTCCCCCAGTGTCCACAGCGGCATGCCGTGGCGCGCCGCCACCACCAGCGCCGTATCCCCCGATTGCACCGTGTAGCGTCGCTCGGGGTGCGTCATGTACAGCGTTATGCTGCCGCCTCCGGCCGTGAGGGTGTTCATCACGGTGGTTGACGCCTCGTCCAGCCGAAACCCGCGCCCGTCGCCCAGGCCGTCGACCATGCCCATCAGCGTCGCCTCTACCGCCGCCGCGTCGACCGTCACCCGCGCGTCCCCTCCGTCATCGCCCTCTCTCAGGCGCAGCCACGAGGCGATCTCTTCTCGGCCGAGTTCCCAGGAGAACGACGCATCGGCCACCGGGTCATGCGAAGACACAGTGACCACCCGCACCACGAGGTCGTCGACCTCCGCCTGGAGCGGCCCGGGGTCAGGCATCGGCGCTGGCACCTCGCGAAACGCCAGTCGCACGGGGCCCGGCGCACCCTGGGCCACCAACAGGAGCGCCTCCAGCGAGGCATCGACGTCCAGCTCGCGGCCGGGCGTCCCGGGCGCCACGACTATGCGATCGCCGCTCAGTTGTAGCGCTCCGGCCGTCGGCGCGCGGTACAGCGCCGGCGCCGCGGACGCCAGCGCCTCCCGCGCCGCCACGGCGTCGACCAGCAGCGGCGTCTGAACCACGTGGTCGGCGAGCCAGACGCGAATCCAGTCTCGCGGCGTTACCTCGCCCGTGTCGTGCCCGATGGCGTAGGCGGCCGCCACAGCCCCTTCCACGTCCGGCGCCATCCCCAGCGTGGTCCAGGGCGCCGGCCATTCCTCCTCCCCGTCGGTGAGCATCACCTCCCCCGGGGCGCCTGGGTCCAACAAGCCCTGCAGGGCGCTGCGCGCCTCGTCGGGCGTCATCCCCCCCAGCGGGATCCCCTGCACCGACACTCCCGGATAGATACGCCCATCGTAGCGCGCCTGTACGCCACGCATCAGGCCATAGAGCGCCGCCAACCCCAGGGCCAACCCCAGCAGCGGGGCGAGGAATGCCCACGCACTGTACCGCGCCCTTGTCCCAGACCGCGCCTCAACGTCCGAGTCCATCGTCCTCTCCACCGCCCCTCCGCCTCATCTCCAGCTTGCTCCTCTAGAGACGGCACAGCCCGTCCTAGGGTTCCTGCTGCATCGCCCGGTCTCTCCCCACCATGTGCCGCCTCACCGCGACGCGCCATCGCCGCGGATCGCGCGCCGCGGGTGGCGCGTAGGGCGACGACCACACGTCGGAGCCGCCGAGCCGTAAACGGCCCGTCTGATCCGCCAAGCCCGCCAAAGCGGGCTGCCCCGGCAGCTCGCTCAGCGCGCCTCGGCGCCCTTCCCAGCCGCCGGCCTTGGCCGCGGATGCTGGCTGGTGTGTCTCCCCAATGTCAGGCACGCCACGGCCCACCGGGGTGTGTCCAGGATTACGAGAGAGCCCGCCGGGGGCAGACACGGCGGCGTGCCCCTACACCTGCGCACGACCCATAGGGGCGACCGGCCGGTCGCTCGCCTGTTACCCTGGACGGACCCGGCCCCTCGCCCGCCCTTGAAGACAAGCCCCGGCATTGAGTAGAATATGTCATCAGTCGATCACATCTCCGCGCCACGCCATCACAGTCGCCCGCGGGGCGGATTCGGCCCCGCGCATTCGGAGGGCCGCCACATGAGCACCTATCCCGCCTCGCTGCAAGGCTCGTCCCACTCCGTCGTCGTCGAGCGCGACGAGGGCGGTACGCCGTACGCCGGGAGGGTCCTGGCGGCGGTACAGGCCCATGCCGACGACGTCCCCTTTTTCTGCGCCGGGACCGTCGCCCGCTTTGTCCGGCAGGGCTACACCGCCTATCTCATTCAGACCACCAACGACGACAAGTGTGGCCCCACGCCGAGTATCGGCGAGACCGTTCTGGCCAACGAGCGCGAGGTCGAGGCCATGGCGCGCATTCTGGGCTTCCAGCGCGTCTTTTTCCTGGGGTATCGCAACCACGAGATGGATGCCATCCCCGCCATCGAGCTGCGGGCGCGCCTGATCTTTCTCTTTCGCCTCCTCAAGGTGGACACGGTGTTCACCTTTAACCCCTGGGGGCACGGAGAAGAGAACCCCGACCACTGGGTGACGGGCCAGGCCGTCGAGCAGGCGGCCTGGATGGCCGGCATGGACAAGGACTATCCCGAGCATCTGGCCGCCGGCATCGCGCCGCACGCCGTGTCGGAGCGCTACTACTGGGTGGCGCGCGCCGGCCAGCCCTACAACCGCGTCGTCGACATCGGCTCATGCATTGACCTCAAGGTGGCCGCCATCGCCGCCAACAAGGCCCAGGGGCCGGGAGGCGCCCACGGCCGTCGCCTGCGCGCCGACCTGGCGCGCCGCGGCCTGCGTCTCCCCGAGTTGGGCAACGACGACGATGCCGCCGACGAGGCGTACGCGCGCCTCTTTCTGCTCGACGCGGATCGCCGTCTCGGCCAAGCCCACGGAATCGCCTACGCCGAGGCCTTCCTGCACGAGGGTGCGGAGCGCTCCACCGCCGTCGAGGATTATGTCGCGCGCCACGCCGTCCCGCTGGGCACAGCCGCCGACGGCGCCGAGAGGAGCACCGACGAGCCGTGACGAATGCACCGGATCCCATGCCCGCCGTCAGCCTCTTGTGGCCCGACGCCCCGCCCGGTGAGCCGCCGGGGCGCCCCACGGCCCGCATCGACGCCGCTGCCCTGGCCGACCTGGGTGTCGCCGACCTCGTCCATGGCGCCCCGCGACGGCACGTGTCAACCGTCATCAACGTCCTATCCAACCCGCCCATCGACCCCGACACCATCGCCTATCGCCACGAGATCATTACCGACCTGCTAGCTGCGCCCTCGCTCGTCGCGGCGATAGAGGCCCTGTTGCCTCGTCTCGTCGACCTCGGCCGGCTGTCGGCGCCCGAGTGGCGCGACCAGACGCCACTGCATCAGGTGATCTGGCGCCTCGGCCAGCTCGAGCTGCTCGTGGACTGCGTCCAGGCCCTGGGCGAGGCGTTGAACCACCTCGGCGTGAACCTCCGTGCCAGGGGGCTCATCTTCCTGCGCGACCACCTCGCCGCCGTAGCCAGGGATCCCAGCTATGCGCACCTGGTGGAGGAGCTGCCGCGCCTGCGCGCCGAGGCTGAGCGCATCGGAAGCGTCACCATCGGCGTCAACCTCGACCACCTGCTGCGCCCCGTGGGCGCTACCATCCTCAGCATCAATGACACCCGCTTTGCCGGCGAGTCGCTGCTGGCACGGCTCTTGGGCCGCCAGGACCCGGAACGAGGTATCGGTCCGCTGCACACGGTGCCCAACAGCGTGCCCGGTCTCACCGACCGGCCCCAGCCGTTGCTGCATCCGCTCTTTCGCGACCTGAGCGACATCCTGTCGGCCACGGCGCGCTCCATCGCCGACGCGCTGGGGCAGTTCAGCCGGCTCCAGGGAGGCTTTTTGGCGGACCTCGAGCCCGAGTTCGCCTTTTACCTGAGCGGCGTCCGCCTCGTCGAGCGCCTGCGGGCGGCAGGGCTGCCCACCTGTCATCCACGCCTGGCCCCCGCAGACGAGCGCCTGACGCGCCTCGACGGGCTCTACAACCCGCTCCTCGCGCTTCGCTGCATCGAGGGGGCCTCGCAGCGCGACGGCTGTGCCGAGGCGATCGTGACGAACGATACCGCCCTGGACGCGCAGGGGCGCATCGCGATCCTCACCGGCCCCAACCGCGGCGGCAAGACCACCTACACGCAGGCCATCGGCCTGGCCCACGCCATGGCGCAGTCGGGCTGGCCCGTGCCGGCGACCTCGGCCGCCCTCAGCCCCGTCGACGGCATCTACACCCACTTTCCGGTCGCGGAGCGCCTCGACATGGAGGCAGGGCGCCTCGGCGAGGAGGCCGGTCGTCTGGCCGGCATCTTTCAGCGGGCGACGCGCCGCAGCCTCGTGCTGTTGAACGAGTCGTTGGCCAGCACCAGCCCCGGCGAGAGCCTCTATCTGGCCCGCGACGTCGTCCGCGCGCTGCGTCTTCTCGGCGCCCGCGCCATCTATGCCACCCACCTGCACGAACTCGCCGCCAATCTCGATGCCATCAACGCTGAGGTGCCGGGCGACAGCCCGGTCGTGAGTCTCGTGGCGCGCGCCGAGGCCCTCCCCGCGCAGGAGGGCGACGGTGTGCGCCCCACCTTTCGCATCACGCCGGGCCCGCCCTTGGGCACCAGCTACGCCCGCCAGATCGCCTCGTATTACGGCATCAGCTATGATAAACTGGCCGCAGCCCTGTCGCATCGCCAGGATGAGGCCGAGAGCGAGGAAAGCAGTCGTGACCAAGCCGCGCGTTGACATACCGCAAGAGCGGCTCGCCGCGTTCTGCCGGCGTCACCACATTCGCAAGCTGTCCCTGTTTGGGTCGGTGCTGCGTGACGATTTCGGCCCCGAGAGCGACATTGACGTGCTCGTCGAATTCGAGCCCGGCCACGTACCAGGCTATAGGCTCATCACGATCCAAGACGAGCTATCCGATCTGTTCGGGGGGCATCCGGTGGACCTCGTGATTGAGAGGTCGCTCAACCGACACCTACGGCCGCGAATCCTTGCTAAAGCCAGGGTGCAGTACCAGGGGATCTTGCCCACGAGAGGAGATCAATAGTGCCGAACAGCGCCGCCGATACCCTTCTCGCGCGTGTGAAGCAGGCCCTCCTCGCCATGCAGCGCCACTCCTGGGAGCAGGGGGTAGCCGCTCAGGCGTTCCTGGAGTCGGGCGACGACGACATCGTCGTCGTGATGGCGTATGAGGCGGTCCTTCGCCAACTCCCCGACGGGCGGCTGGCCGTGGTGGGCGGCGCCGAGGCCGTCACCGACCCCTCGGCCAACGGCGAGCCCGTGCTGCACGCCGCGCGCCTCACCGGCGACCGCGCCCTGCGCGAGGCCGCCGAGCATCAGCTCGACTGGCTCCTCGGCATGGCGCCGCGCACCCGCGACGGCATCCTGCACCACCTGGTCGACAAGCCCCAGGTGTGGGTCGATTCCTTTTACATGGCGCCCCCCTTCCTGGCCGTGGCAGGCTATCCCGACGAGGCCGTTCGCCAGGTGGAGGGCTTTCGTCGGCTCCTCTGGGACCCCAAGGCGCGCCTCTATGCCCACATGTGGGACGAGGGGCTGAACGATTTTGCCCGCGCCGACCACTGGGGTGTGGGCAACGGCTGGGCCGCTGCCGGACTGGCCCGCGTCATCGCCGCGCTACCCGACTCCATGGACGATGACCGGCGGCGCCTCATCGGCTACCTGCGCGAGGGGATCGACGGCTGCCTGGCCCACGTGCGCCCCGACGGCCTCTTTTACGACGTGGTGGACGATCCCTCCACCTTTGTCGAGACGAATCTCTCCCAGATGCTGGCCTACGCCATCTATCGCGCCGTCGACGCGGGTTGGCTGCCCGAGTCTTATCTCGCCTCCGCCGATCGCATGCGCGACGCGGCGCGAGACAAGGTCGACCGCTACGGCCTGGTGCGCGGCGTCTGCAGCGCGCCGCGCTTCGACCGCCCCGGGACCGCTCCCGAGGGGCAGGCGTTCTCTATCCTCATGGAGGCCGCCGCCTCGAGGCTCACCCCCGCCCGGCGCACCGCCCTGCGCCGGGGCCTCCCCGAGGGCGACGCCTCCAGGCCCCTCCCGGCAGGGACGGGATGACCCGCCTTCATGAGCGTAGCCCCGGCGCGCCCATGGTGCACTACATGCCGCCAAACGGTGGGACCCACCTGGACCTGTAACCTGTACCCTGTGACCTGCAACGCACAACTCACAACACACAACCTCACCCCACAACCGACCGGAGGCCCCTACGATGAAAATCGTCTCCGCCGACATCTATGACGTGGACCTCCACCCGTGGAAGCCCCCCATCATCCTCCGGCTCACCACGGATGAGGGGCTCTACGGCCTCGGCGAGTTCGCCCTCGCCTACGGCGCCGGCCGCCGCGCCGCCATCGGTATGCTGCGCGACATGATCGAGGGGTTCGTCCTGGGCGCCGACCCGACGCGCGTCGAGGCGATGTGGCACACCCTCTTTCGACGCACCTTCTGGGGCCAGGGGGGAGGTACCGTCGTCTATGGCGGCATGTCCACCATCGACCAGGCGCTGTGGGACATCAAGGGGAAGGCGCTGGGTCGGCCCATCTACGACCTGTTGGGCGGCAAGACGCGTGACGACATCCGCGCCTACGCCAACGGTTGGTATAGCGGCGAGTGGGCGCCCGAGGACAACCGTCGCCCCGTCACTCCCGAGGAGTACGCCGACATCGCCGCCAAGGTGGTCGCCCTGGGGTATGACGCGCTCAAGTTCAACCCCTTCGGCGCGCCTCCCGGCTCCGGCTGGCCCGATCACGAGCGCATCCTCGATCCGCGCCGCGCCGACCTGGGATATGCCCGCGTGGCCGCCGTGCGCGGGGCGGTCGGCCCCGACGTGGACATCCTCGTGGAGGTTCACGGCTGGCTGGGCACCACCTCCGCCATCGAGATGGGGCGTCGCCTCGTCGATCTCACGCCCTACTGCTACGAAGAGCCCGTCGACGCGATGAACGTCGAATGCATGCATAAGGTGGCCGAGAACGTGCCCATCCCTATCGCCGCCGGCGAGCGGCTCTACACGCGCTACCAGTTCCGCGAGTACATCGAGAAACAGGTCGTCGACATCCTGCAGCCCGACGTCGGCCTGGCAGGCGGCATCACCGAGCTGAAAAAGATCGCCGCCTACGCCGAGACGTATGACCTGCACGTCCAGCCCCACAACTGCCACGGCCCCATCGCCACGGCCGCCGCCGTGCAGGTCGACGCCTGTATCACCAATGCCATCATTCAGGAACTCGTGCCCTTCCGCGACCGTATCACCTACGAGATCGTCAACGAGCCGCTGGAACTCGAGGTCATCAACGGCCACATCCCGATCCCGGACCGACCGGGCCTGGGCGTCACGTTGAACGAGGACCTGATCTCCCGCTGCCCACGCGTTCACATCGCCTAGCCCGACCATCGGGCAGCTAGACTTTGTAGTGCCGACTCTAGTTGACCGCATCCTCGCCATCGCCGGTGGCCATCGCACCGCGATCGTCGCCGACCCAGACCCCGGGGAGGGCTGAGCCGCCATGACAACTACCGTCACCCTCGTGCAGATGCGCTGCGAAAAGGGCGCCCTGGGCGACAACCTGGCCGCCACGCGCGACCTCTACCTCGCCGCCACCCGTCGCGGCGCCGACATCGTCCTCTTTCCCGAGATGAGCCTCACGGGTTATGTCGTCCCCGAGCGGCACCCGGAGGCGATCCTGACCCTCGAAGGGCCCGAGGTGGAGGCGCTGGGCGCCCTCACTCGCGACCGGGAGGCAGCCCTCGTGGCGGGCATCATCGAGGCGCGTGACGGCGCGGCGAGCCCCGCCGACAAGCCCTACATCACGCAGATCGTCGCCGCCCATGGCGCGCTGCTGGGGTCGTATCGCAAGGTGAGCATCGAGGACGAGGAGTTGGCCTGGTTCTGGCCGGGGCGAGACTATCCCCTGTTCATGCACCACGGGCTCACCTTTGGCGTCGCCATCTGCGCCGATGTCGGGCATCGCGAGGTGTTCGCCGCCTACGCTCGGCAGGGCGCCCAGGCCGTCCTGGTGGCGGCCGCCCCGGGCCTCTACGGCGACCAGGCGACGCGCAACTGGCGCTCGGGCCACGCGTGGTGGCGCGGCGAGTGCATCAAGGGCCCCGGCTCCTACGCCGCCGAGTTTGGCCTGCCCATCGCCATCGCCACCCAGGCGGGCCGCACGCGCGACGAGGACTTTCCGGGGGGCGGTTACCTCTTTGGCCCCGACGGCAGGCTCCTCGCCGAGACACCAGATTGGCGTGAGGGCGCGCTGGACGTGCGACTTTGCTGACGGCATTGGGTGGATGCGCCGTGCCGCCAAACCTGGTCCGGCCGCCTCACCGGTGCTATACTTGCGTCATCGAGACGCACCCAGTGCGCGGCACGCAACCACGAACGCCCAAGGTACCGTGGCCCGCCGTAGCTCATGTATGTGGAGCCCCAGCAATATGATCTACACCATCGTCCGCTCGCGACTCGGCGACCTCACCGTCGCCTGGGAATCTGACTCGGGCACTCGCCCGCCGGTGCGACGTATCTACCTTCCCTCCGACGTCCGCCCCCCGGAGGCCAATGTGGCGTCCGAGGAAGTGGGAGCCGCCCCCGAGCCCGTGGCCGCCCTGGTGCACCGCCTCAAAGGCTATCTGGCGGGAGAACCCCTGACGTTCGATCTGGCGCCACTAGACCTTGATATGTGCGCCGCGTTTCAGCAGCGCGTCTTGCGCGCCGAGTTCGCCATCCCCCGTGGGGAGGTCACTACCTACGGGCTGCTGGCCGCCCACATCGGCGCGCCGCGCGCCGCCCGCGCCGTGGGCTCGGCCCTGGGCCGCAACCCCTTCCCGGTGGTCATTCCCTGCCACCGCGCCGTTCACGCTGATGGCACCCTGGGGGGCTTTCGCGGCGGGCTCCCCATGAAGCGCGCCCTCCTCGAGATGGAGGGGGTCCCCTTCGACTCCAAGGGCGCCGTCCGCGTTAGCCGTTACTGGTACGCGCCCCCCTCCTGATTCCGGCGGCACCCAGCGCACCCGACACAGCGCACCTCTGGCCCGACAGGGCGGCATGGGACGGCCAGCGAGTTCGACGAGTGCTGCGCCTGGCTCGGCGCTCGCCGAGCCGCCCGCCGAGCCGTAAACGGCCCGTCTGATCTGCCAAGCCCGCCAAGGCGGGCTGTCCCGGCAGTTAGCTCAGCGCGCCTCGGCGCGCTTCTGAGCCCAGTACTCTGGGCCGCCCAGCCGCTGGCCTGGGCCGCGGATGGGGGCCGCAGAGGCAAAGCCCTCGCCGCCGCCCGCCGAGCCGTAAACGGCCCGTCTGAACCCCCCGAAGCCCGCCGAGGCGGGCTTACCTCCTGGAGCCTGCGCAGCGCGCCTCGGCGCGCTTTCGAACCCAGTACTCTGGGCCGCCCAGCCGTTGGCCTTGGCCGCAGATGGCGCGCCGCGCTCGCTTCTTAGAAACCCTTCACCCACCCGCTCCCGTTGCGATACCATTGTAACGCGCTCAACAATATAGTATACTGGGGATGACTCACACGCAGACCGAGCGATCGCGTTCGTTTCTGACGATCGCCCCGGTGCCTGGGAGTCGCGCGGGTACCACATCTGTGGCGCCCCATGCAATCACCAGCGGTACCGCCGCTGAGGCCGCCCCCACTCCTCTTCCACCTCCGCTCGCATCGCCCACCACACCCTTATCCCCTCGGCCGCGGTGACCTTCCCGATGATAGGAGGTCATACACATGCTCAAGTGGGCGGTCGTGTTGCTTGTTGTGGCCATCATCCTGGCCATCCTTGGCTTTGGCGGGGTTCTCGTCGGTGCCATTGTCGACATCGCACGGGTCCTCTTCTGGGTCTTTATCGTGCTGTTTGTGTTGGCGTTGATCTTTGGCCGGCGCATCGCATAGCCCACCGGCTTGCCCCCGACGCTTCCCATCCCTTCGCTCGGCCCGGATCGAAATGGAGTGAAGCGAATGGAACGGAATGCCCCTGAGGAGTTGGAGATCAGCTGTGAGGCGCTGGGCGTCGTTGGCTGCACCCGCCGTTTTCGCGGCGAGACCGCCGGCGACATCGTCGACGCGGCGAGGGATCACCTGCGGTCCGAGCACGACATCGATCTGCCCGAGACGGAGGTGATCCTGCAAAGTAGCGAAAGCCTCGATGCCGAGGTGTTCGTGGATCGATTCATGAACATGGGGTACTCCAAGCGGGCCGTGCTCGTCATGCGCCGGCTGCGCGAGTTGCTCAACGTGCAGACACCCAGTGAGGACGAACCGCGGGTCTAGCCTTTCTCTGGTCTGTGCCCCCCACACGTCGAGACCCCTGCCGCGCTCGGCGGCAGGGGTCTCACCTATCTACACGACTGCCCATTCCCTCTGCCCGCACGGGCGCTCAGGGAGGGGACAGAGTCCTCATGGGCTACATCGAGCGCCGCATCTTGCCCATCATCACGAACAGGCTGCCCAACACCATCAGGAACGCCAGTCCGATCTTGGTCAGGTCGAGCACCGGCTCGATGCGCACGCCGGCCGGGTTGATGGTGATGACGGCAACCGGGCGCCCTTTGGACGACCCGCCTCCTCCGCCGCCCCCGCCGTATCCGCCCGGCATCTCACCGCCGTGCACTTCGGTCCGTGGGCCCTCCTCGCCCTCCTCTCTCGGCTTGCCGCCGCCACCCATGCCGTAGCCGTACCCCATGGCGAGAAAGACCTCGGCGGCCGTCACCACCGTGTTCTCGCCCACCGTCATCGGCTCGCCGAACACCGCCCCCGGCCGCGTCACATCGGTCAGCCGCTCCACCAGGCCGGCGACGCGCTCGTGCGCGCGGTCGGTCGACTCCATCACGCGATGCACCTCGTCACTCATGGCCCCTCCTGAACCTCCGCGCCGCCCGCGCGGCTGCCATCATCGAGACCAGCGCCGCGAACGCCCCCAGCGCGAGTTGCGCCGCGCGCGTGGCGTCCACGATGGGCATCCGCGACGTCGTTCCGTCGCGCTTCACGATCACCGCCACCGGCCGATTCCATACCAGGCCACCGCCCGGCCACCGCACCTCCAAGACGCGCGCCTGCGGGGTCGCCCGCACCCCTCCCGCCGAAACGGGCGTGCCATCCACCAGCACATAGCGAAACATCGGCTTCCGTTCTGCCATCGCACCTCCTCTAGGCGTCGTTCGGCACCTGGACAGGAGTCAACCAAGGCGCTCCCCGAGAGAGGGCGCGCCCAAACCGGGCGCCACGGCGAGATACACCTTCCCATGATGCGCACGGCGAAAGCGCCACGAGAGTGTGCTAGAGTAGAGATGACTGGATTACCATGACGAGGTCGTTGCGGAGGAAGAGCCGTGGAGAGCGACACCCGCGCTCACCCCCATTCTACCAAGGACTGATTATGGCGACAAGAGCCCCGCGGTGTTCGACTGTGTCCACGTTCTTGGGGACGCACATCCGACCCGTACCCGCAGATGGACGCCCATGGCCACGGTCGGCGGCTGGCGCACCCCGAGCACGCCGGGGCGTGCTCTCTCCCGCCGAGGACCGTCAGGATGCGGCGGCGGCAATCGCGTCGCGCTAGCGCGCGCTCCCCCAGCGCCCACCCCTTCGCCCACAACCTTCCCCACCAATGCCCGATTGTGTATAATACTGCTAGACATTATTCTCATCCCACCGCCGCCAGGTACTGCGTTGCCGCACCACCCCGCTTCGCCCGGCGGCGTTCCGGCTCTCGCTCGAGCGAAAGGAGCGAACCATGGCTATCGCCTCCGTGAACCCGGCAACGGGCCAGGAGCTGGCCCGCTATGACCCCCTCACCGACGCCCAGATCGAGGAACGCCTCGAGCTGGCCGCCCACGCCTTTGCTTCCTGGCGCGCCACGCCCATCGGCGAGCGTGCCGCGCCCATGCGCGAGGTGGCCGAACTCCTCGATGGCGAGTCGCAACGCTGGGGCGAGCTGATCGCCACCGAGATGGGCAAGCCGATCTCGCAGGCCGTCGCCGAGATCGAAAAGTGCGCCTGGGGCGCTCGCTACTATGCCGACCACTCCGAGGATCTGTTGCGCGCCGAGAGCGTCGCCACCGATGCGACGCGCAGCTTTATTCGCTACCAGCCCCTCGGCCCGGTACTGGCTGTCATGCCATGGAACTTTCCCTTTTGGCAGGTGTTTCGCTTTGCCGCGCCCGCCCTCATGGCGGGCAACGTCGCCCTGCTCAAGCACGCCTCCAACGTGCCCATGACGGCCCTCGTCATCGAAGACCTCTTCAAGCGGGCCGGGTTCCCCCGAGGCGTCTTTCAGACCCTCCTCATCCCGTCGGACCGTGTCGCCGACATCATCGCCGACCGCCGCGTCGCCGCCGTCACCCTCACGGGCAGCACCTCCGCCGGCACCAGCGTGGCCAAAGCGGCGGGCGCACACGTCAAGCCCACCGTGCTAGAGCTGGGCGGCAGTGACCCGTTCATCGTGCTCCCAAGCGCCGACCTGCAGCGTGCCGTCGAGATGGCCGTTGAGGCGCGCATCGTCAACAGCGGCCAATCATGCATCGCCGCCAAGCGCTTTATCGTGCACGCCGACGTCGCCGAGGCGTTCGAGACCCAGTTCCTGGCGCGGATGGCGGCCCTACGTGTCGGCGATCCCCTCGATCCCGAGACGGAGGTCGGCCCACTGGCCACCCCGGCGATCCTCGAGGGCCTCGACCGCCAGGTGCGCGAGACGGTAGCCGCGGGCGCCTACCTGCTCCTCGGCGGGAAGCGCCTGGACCGCTTGGGCAACTTTTATGCGCCCACGGTGCTTTCCGACGTTCCGCCCGGCTCGCCGGCGCACAGCGAGGAGCTATTCGGCCCCGTAGCCACCCTGTTTCGCGCCGCCGATATCCACGAGGCGATCCGTATTGCCAACGACACCCCCTACGGCCTGGGCGCCAGCGCCTGGACTCACGACCCCTGGGAGCAGGAGGAACTCATCAGCAACATCGAGTCCGGCATGGTGTTCATCAACGGCCTCGTCAAGAGCGACCCGCGCCTCCCCTTCGGCGGCATCAAGGATTCGGGCTACGGACGTGAGTTGAGCCGCTTTGGCATTCGCGCGTTCGTGAACGTCAAAACCGTCTGGATTGCGGCCTGACCGCTGTCCTTCCCGGTGGTGTGGGCCGCGGCAGGCCGCCGTGGCTCGCATCGCCCCCCCCATCTGGCCGGGCGCCGGACCGCCCTTCCGTCTATCGCCGATCCCCCCAGCCGTCTGGTGCTCTAGGGGCACCGTGGTAGTACTCTGAGAGCGCTTCTGCCTCAGCGCCTGCCGCCACGGAGGCGGGACACCGAGAAACGACATCGCTTGAGGCGCCGCCGCACCGGCGCTCGCCTCGCCCGCACAGGAGGATGCTCCCATGTCCACTATCCTCGTTGCCTACGGTAGCCGCTACGGTTCAACACGCGGCGTTGCCGAGGCCATCGCCGAGACGCTCCGCTCGCACGGGGTTGAGGCCGATGTCCGCCCCGCGGCGCACGTTGCCGACCCCGCCCGCTATGTCGCCGCCATCGTCGGTGGGGGAGTCTACGCATCCAAATGGCACCCGGAGGCTCTCGCCTTCATCCAGCGCCATCGCCAGGCCCTTGCCGCCCTGCCCACCGCCTGCTTTGCGCTCGGCACGGCCTTTGTAAACGGGGGCGAGGAGGCGGACCGCCAGCGCTCCGCCCTGGCCGATCAGATCCGGGAGCACGTCGGGCCGGTAGACATCGCCTTCTTTGCCGGCTCCACCGCCGGTCTACCCTTCCTCATGCGCCTCCTGTCTCGCCTGATGCGCTCCCCCCAGGGCGACCACCGCGACTGGGCGGCCATCAGAGGGTGGGCGGATGCGCTCGCCCCCAAGCTCCAGCCTGAGCCGTAGGGAGCAGCCTCCCTCCCGTTTGCCCGCATGGTCCGTCTGGCCTACACTGCCGCGACGATCACCGCTGAGGCGTCGCCGCGCCGCGCCGCTCACCCCGCGTATGGAGGCAGGCAGTGAAGATCACCAAGATTGAGACGTTCAAGTACTGGATCGACTGGTGCAACTGGCTCTTTGTCAAGGTCTCGACGGACGAGGGGCTCTACGGTTGGGGCGAGGGCTCGCTCCACGGCGCCATCCAGTCGGTGGAGACGGCCGTCCACGAGATCGGCGCCGGCCTCATCGGCAAGGACCCCTCGGGCGTCGGGCGCCACTGGCAGTCGATGTACCACGGCTGGCGTTGGCGGGGCGGCCCCACCCTCTCCTCCGCCATGGCGGCGCTGGATATCGCCCTGTGGGACATCGAGGGGAAGCGCCTCGGTGTACCGGTCTACCGCCTTTTGGGCGGACCCTATCGCGACCGCCTGCGCGCCTATGCCAGCCACTGGCTGCGCGAAGCCGCCACCCCCGAGCAGGCCTACGATGGTGCCAAGCGCGCCGTCGAGGCGGGGTTCAGTGCCTTCAAGTGGAGCCCCTTCCGTCTCGCCTCCCTCCACGCGAACGAGGCCGCAGCCATTCGCCACGCCACCGAGCTGATGGCGGCGGCGCGCGAGGCGGCCGGCCCCGACGTCGAGATCTTTTGCGAGTGCTCCGAGTTCCTCTCACCCCGCAGCGCCGTCATCGCCGCCAAGGCGTTGGAGCCCTACCGCCCCGGCTGGTTCGAGGAGCCGATCCCGTTCGAGAACGTCGCCGCCATGGTGCAGCTCCAGCGGCAGCTCCCCGTGCCCATCGCCACCGGCGAGCGCCTCCTCTCGCGCTGGGAGTTCACCGACCTGATCCAGCAGGGCGGCTGCAAGATCATCCAGCCCGACCTCATGCACGCCGCCGGCATCACCGAGGTGCTCAAGATCGCCTCTCTCGCCGATACCTACTATATCCCGGTGGCGCCGCACAACCCCGGCGGGCCCATCTGCACGCTGGCGGCCATGCACCTCTCGGCCGCCATTCCGAACTTTTTCATCCTCGAGCAGATGGAGACCGAGCGCTCCTTGCGCGACAAGCTCTGCACCAACCCGGTGCACTGCGTCGACGGCTACTTTGAGCTGCCCACCGCCCCCGGCCTCGGTACCGATCTGCGCCTCGAGGTGTTGGAGGAGTATGCCTTCAAGCCGCAGCCACTGCGCGACTCCAGCGAGTCGCTCTGGCACTGAGGTCGCGCCTGCGACGACATCGCGCCCGCGGCGCGCCTCCTGGGGTGATGACCCGAGAGGTGCGCCGCGCGAGCCAGGCGTCATGTCGGCGATTCGGTGGCCGTCTGTCAGGTCCGACCTGCTGCCCCCGTTGACGCACCCCAAGCTCACCTATATAATCGAGACGTGATTGGCCGTCGCTGGCGGCTCGTCCCGAAGCCCCGTCGGGAGGCTGACATCCCGCTGGTCCGCCGGCACCGCCGCGGCCCCTTCGCCGCGAGTACCACGGCGCGACCGCACCTACGACTCATCGCCGCTTCTCACCCAACATCCAGGTTCAGGAGGAATCATCATGCCCATGCGTCGTGTCCTGTGGTTGAGCGTCACCCTCATCGTCGTCCTGGCTTTGGCCGCATGCGGTGCCAAGCCCGCCATCGAGACCGCCCCTACGGCAGCCGCACAGGCCACGGCCCAGCCGGCGGCCGCGAACCCGACGAGCGCGCCCGCACAGGCTGACCCAACCGCCGCCCCCACCGAGGCGCCCTCCAGCGATGCCACCGAGGCGCCCGTCGGTGAGGGGACAGAGGATCCCACCGGCGACGCCACCGCAGTTCCCGGCCTGGCCGCAGGCGAATCGGGCGCCAAGCCCACGGGCGACCCCGAGCCGAATGCACGCGAGGCGGCGGCCGACCTCGAGGCCGGCGAGACGACTGGCTCGCTCATCGAGGACGACGAGGACTGGTTCACCATCGATGTCCCCGCCAGCGGCATCGTCACAATCGGCTTTACGCCCGACGCCGGTTCCGAGCCGATGCAGTTCATGCTCTACGACGAGGACGACTATGAAATCGAGAGCGACTACAACATCGGGCCCTCCGGCATCGAGCCGATCAACCTCGTCGTAAGCCATGCCGCAGGCGTCGAGTACGCCGTGAAGGTGGCCGGCGGCCCGGGCGCGTACTCCCTGGACGTGACCATCGACGGCCAGGATGATGCTGGCTCCGGCCAAGACGCCGGCGACACGCCCTCATCGGCCATGGCGATCGCCGCCGGCAAGACCATCACCGGCTTGGTGGGCGACCTGGACGAGGCGGATCTGTTCAAGCTCGACATTCCGGCCGGCACCGTTCTGGGTCTCTCGGTGTCGTCGACGGACGGCTCGAACAAGCAGGCCGCCCTGCTCGACACCGATCAGGACGAGCTGTGGAGCGAGTACAGCATCGCGACCAGGGCCAAGGCCACCACCCTGATCCTCGGCCACGAGGGCGCGGGCGACTACTATGTGTCGATCGGTGGCGACAAAGGCGCGTACGAGTTGGAGGTGACCGCCGAGCCACAGGACGACGCCGGCTCGGGCAAGGACGCCGGCGACAAGCCGGCCTCGGCCATCGCCATCGCGCTGGGCAAGAGCTACTCCGGCCTCATCGGCGATCACGACGCCTATGACCTCTACACGTTCGAGGCCAAAGGCGGCGACATCTTGAACGTCACCTTTACGCCGGCGGGCGACGCCGAGGGCTTATCTGTCGCCGTGATGGATCCCGACCAGTACGAGATGTGGGCCGAGTACGGTGTCGGTCCCTCGTCGGCCAAGACCTTCTCCCACGTACTCGATGCCAGCGCGGGTGGCACCTACTATGTTGCCGTCATCGACGGCGAGGGGGCGTACACTCTCGACCTGTCTGCCGCGAGCCAGAACGACGCCGGCTCGGGCAAGGACGCCGGCGACAAGCCGGCCACCGCCGTGGCCATCGAGCCGAACGCCTCCTATAGCGGCCAGATCGGCGGCTCAGACGCCGAGGACCTGTTCAAGTTTGAGGTGGCCGAGGGTGAGATCATCGCCTTGACCTTCGCCCCCGCCGACGACGCCGAGCCGATCAGCGTCTCCCTGTGGGATCCGGACCTTTCCGAGCTGTGGTCCGAGTACGGCGTCGGCCCGGGCGTGGAAAAGACCTATACCTACGTCGTCGGCACGGACCTCGGGGGCACCTACTATGTGTGGGTCGGCGACCCCGAAGACCAGGATCGATACACCTTTGAGATCGAGGTCTCGGGCCAGGACGACGCCGGATCGGGCGGCGACGCCGGCGACACCCCAGGGACAGCGGTCGACGTGGAGCCTGACGTCGAGTACAGCGGTTTGGTTGGCAACCAGGACACCGATGACTACTACCGGTGGGAGCCGGAGGTCGGTCAGGTGATCGTCATCACCGCCGGCCCGGACGCCGAGGGCCTGTACGCCGCCATCTGGGACGGCGACGAGAGCGGTGTCTGGGAGGAGTACGACATCATGGCCGGCGACACCGTTGAATACGAGATCGAAGCGATCGACGGTGAAACGCCGTACTACCTGCAGATCTGGGGCAAGTCCGGCACGTACACCGTGCTGATCGAGCCCGCGCCCTAGGCATCGCCGGGGCGGGCAGCGGTTCGGCCGCGCCACCTACACACCAACCGATCACCACGAGGGGAGCGCAGCCGCCGCTCCCCTCGTGTTCTCTTCCTTGTCGAGCGCCCGCGCTGCAGGCGCAGGGCTGCTGGTCTGCCCGCGTGGTGGCGTTGTGGAGGCAGTTGGGTGAGGAGGCGATATGGGACAGAGTACGCTCCTATCGGTGTGGGAGTTCGAACGCGGGCTGGCGCGCCGGCTGAACGCCTGGAGCGCCCTCTCGGGCATCGCGGGCGCCGTACTGCTCACATCGCGACGCCCCGACAGGAGGGGCTTTGGGCTGCAGGCGCTGGGTTGGGGACTGGGGTGCGCCGCCATCGCCTGGGGCACCGGACGGCGCGCCGATTGTCTCGAGGCGCGCGACCGGCGGGTACCCGCCGACGAGCAACGGCTAGCCTACCAGGAGGCAGCCGCCATTCCCTTCGTCCTGTTTGTCAGCGGACTCCTAGACCTCGTCTATCTGCTCATCGGCGTGACGCTTGCCCGGTCCGCTTCGGGCTCGCCATTGTGGCGGGGCCAGGGGTGGGGCATTGCCGTTCAGGGCGCCTTTCTGACGGCGTTCGACTTTGGCCATGCCGGCGCATCCATGGCCGTCGAGCTACCCCATGCCCAGCGGGCCGCACGACGTGCGGCCCCTACACCCTAGCGTCATGTAGGGCGCGCACGCCGGTGCGCGCCGCGCCAGCCATGCCGCCTGATACCTTGCGAACGCGAGACCCGCGTGTGCCCTTGGGGAAGCCCCTCGGCAGGCCTTCCGCGGCCCAGGCCGGCGGCCGGTACGGGAAGGGCGCCAACGTGCACTGAGGGGGTGCGTGGGAGCCCGCCTCGGCGGGCTTGGGCGCCCAGACGGGCCGTCTACAGCTCGGCGCGCGGCCATGGCGGGTTCGTGCGGCCTGGCATGGAGCTTGACACCCACCCCCGCTCGGGGCATAAATAGGGTCGCCCTGGAGTTCATACGCAACCAAGGAGAAGCGCATGTCGCCACAGCCCGCCATCCCCGCCGGCGTCTCACCGCCGGCGCCGCTGGATACCCCCGGCCTCACTGAGATGGCCGCCCGCATCCGGTGCGACATCATCGAGATGATTCACGCCGCCGGCGAGGGGCACCCGGGTGGGTCGTTGTCCGCCGCCGACCTCATCACAGCCCTCTACTTTCGCGTCATGCGCCTCGATCCTGCCCGTCCCGACTGGCCCGACCGCGACCGCTTTATCCTGTCCAAAGGCCACGCCTGCCCGGCGTGGTACGCCGCCCTCATCGAGCGGGGCATCCTCGGCCGCGAACACCTGACGACACTCCGCTGCCTCGGCAGCTGCCTCCAGGGACACCCCGACATGTGCAAGACGCCCGGCATCGACTTTACCGCCGGTTCCCTGGGTCACGGCTTCTCCGCCGGCCTGGGGATGGCCCTGGCCGGCCGTCTGCACAAGCGCGATTATCGCGTCTGGGTCATCATCGGCGACGGCGAGAGCCAGGAGGGCTCCATCTGGGAGGCCGCCATGGCGGCGCCAAACCTGGGCCTCGGACGGCTGACGGTCATCATGGACCGGAACCGCATCCAGAACGACGATTTCGTCGAGCGCATCATGCCCATCGAGCCGGTGGCCGACAAGTGGCGCGCCTTTGGGTGGCACGTGGTCGAGATCGACGGCCATGACATGGCCCAGATCGTGGCGGCGCTGGAGGGGGTGGATCCCGATGCCCCCCGCCCGACGTTCATCCTGGCACACACCACCAAGGGCAAGGGGGTCAGCTTTATGGAGAACGTGCCGGCCTGGCACGGCCGCGCGCCCAACGACGCCGAGGCTGCCCAGGCGTTGGCCGAGATACGAACCGCCGCGGGGTGGGAGGTGGCCGATGTCGGCTAGTCGCTATCACTACCTCCGGCCCGGCATCGAGGAAGCGCTGCGCCGGGGCACCCTGTTCCAGGACGCCGAGACACAGGCCACCCGCTTTTCCTATGCCGAGGCGATCATCGAGGTGGGGCGCGCCAACGCCGAGGTGGTCGTTCTCAACGCCGACGTCTCCAAGGGGATTCGCACCTGCGACTTTGCCGAGGTCTTTCCCGAGCGCTCCTACAACCTGGGCATCGCCGAGCAAAATGTGATGGCCGCCGCGGCGGGGATGGCCACCACCGGCGTGATCCCCTTTGTCTCCACCTATGCCGTGTTCGCCACGCTACGGGCGCTGGATCAAGTTCGCAACAGCATCTGCTACCCGCGCCTCAACGTCAAGATTGCCGCCAGCCACAGCGGCATCACCGCAGCGCCCGACGGCGTGACCCACCAGGGGCAGGAGGACCTCACCATCATGCGGGCCCTCCCCAACATGACGGTCATCGCCGCCGCCGACCGCACCGTCACCCACCTGGCCACTCATGCCGCGGCCGCCTGGCAGGGGCCCGTCTACCTGAGCCTCAGTCGCGACCCGGTGCCGGTGCTCTATCGCGACGACTATCCCTTCGCGATCGGTCGCGCCGTGACGGTGCGCGAGGGCGCCGACGTCGCCATCGTGGCGAATCGCGACATGGTGGCGCAGGCGCTCCTGGCAGCCGAGGCGCTGGCCGGCGAGGGAACTGACGTCCGCGTCATCGACTGCCACACCCTCAAGCCGTTGGACGCCGAGGCGATCCTAGAGGCCGCCGCCGAGACGGGCGCCGTCGTCACCGCCGAGAACAACACCTACTATGGCGGCCTGGGCAGCGCCGTGGCCGAGCTGCTCGTCGAGCACGAGCCGGTGCCCATGCGACGGGTGGGTGTGGCCGACACCTTTGCCGAGTCGGGTCCCTACCTGCCCCTCATCGACAAGTACGGCCTCTCGGCCCGCCACATCGTCGCCGCCGTGCACGAGGTACTGGCGCGCAAAGCACACGCCCACTAGACCACCACGGAGCGCCATCGATGCCCGACATCCTGACCATCGCCACGTACAACGCCAACTCGATCCGGGTACGCCTCGAGCAGGTGCTCGCCTGGCTGGAGCGCGTCCGCCCGGACGTTCTCGCCATCCAGGAGACCAAGTGCGCCGACGAGAGCTTTCCCGCCGACGCGGTCCGCGCGGCGGGCTACCACGTGGCGTACCGCGGCAAGGGCGGTCACGGGGGCGTAGCGCTCCTGTCACGCGACGAGCCGCAGGACGTGGCCTATGGGCTGGACGACGACGAGGAGCCCGACGAGCATCGCCTGGTTCGGGCCAAGGTGCGAGGGGTCGCCGTCGTCAACACCTACGTCCCCCAGGGGCGCGAGGTCGCGTCGGAGATCTTTGCCTACAAGCTGCGTTGGTTCGAGCGGCTGCGCTGCCTGTTTGAGCGACACTACTATCCGACGCAGCCCCTCGTCTGGCTCGGCGACCTGAACGTGGCGCCGGAGCCGATCGACGTCCATGACCCCAAGCGCCACGCCAATCACGTCGACTACCACCCCGAGGCGAGGGCGGCGCTGGAGCGCACGATGGCCTGGGGATTCGTCGACGTCTTTCGGCGCCTCCACCCCGACGAGCCCGAGCAGTACACCTACTGGGACTATCGCGCCCGCAACCCGGTGGCCAACAAGGTGGGGTGGCGCATCGATCATATCATGGCCACCCCGCCGCTGGCGGCGACTGCAACGGAGGCATGGATCGACGTCGACGAACGCCTAGCCGTGCGCCCCTCGGACCACACCTTTCTCGTGACGCGGTTTGACCTCTCGCAGCTTCTCTGACGCGCGTACCGGCAAGCCTGTGCCCCCCTCCTCCCACGTGCGGCGTCTCGATTTACTTGACTTACTCACTCTGCTTACGATATAATAGCTGTAGATGAAGATGCCGCTCGAACCACTGCGGCTTCCCATCGTGCGCTTGCAGAGCGTGGGCGCCATCCGTGCGGCGCCGGCGCATCGTCTTGGCACACCTCTCGTCCCCCTCAGCTATCCCCAACCCATCTCACGCCGGTGTCCGACGGCGGCCCGCGCGACGGCGCATCCCGTAGCGCTCGGCGCCCGCCGCCTCGGCCTTTGCCAATGCCCGTCTCCCGCACGGCCGAGCCGCCCCGAGCCCGGGCAAGCAGTGTGCGCGTCTGCCTATCTACCAGAGAGGGGCACCACCCCTCACGTAGCACCATCCCGACCCATCCATGGGTCGAGGTGGAAGGAGCAACAGCCAATGAAGGCCATATACCGTCTCCTGGCCGTCCTGCTGGTCGGCATCCTCATCCTCGCCGCCTGCGCGCCCCAAGAGCCCGCTCCCGCCCCAGAAGCGGCTCCGACCGAGGCGCCTGCGCCCGCTGAGGAGGCCGCGCCGATCGAGGAAACCGCCCCCGCCGAGGAGCCCGAGGCGCTCCCCGAGACCGGACTGAGCGGCAACGTCGTCCTGTGGCACTCGTGGAAAGAGTCCGAGATACCGGCCTTGAACGAGGTCATCGCCTCCTTCCAGGAGCAGTACCCCGACGTCACCTTTGAGGTGCTCTATACGCCTCATGAGGACCTGCGCGGCAAGTTCGAGACCGCCGCCGCCACGGGTGGTGGGCCGACCGTCCTCATCGGGTCCGCTGACTGGGGCCCCGCCTTTTACGATGCTCAGCTCGTGGAGGATGTGAGCGAGAGGGCCGGCGAAGAGTTCCTGAGCGGCATCAACGAGGCCGCGCTCGACGCCGTGCGCTACAACGATGCCCTCATCGGCCTGCCCCACACCATCAAGGGAGTGCTCATGTTCCGCAACACGAGCATCATCCCCGAGGCGCCCGCAACGTTTGATGACCTGCTCGCCGCCGCTCAGGAGGCGACCGAGGGGGATGTGTTCGGCGCCAGCCTAGAGCGCGGCCTCTTTTTCTCTGCCGGCCACCTCACCGGCCTCGGCGGCCAGCTCCTGGACGAGAACGGGGATCCCGCCTTTAACACCGAGGAGGGTGTAGAGTGGGTCAACCTGCTCGACTCTTTCTCGGAGGCGGGCCCCGCCGAGTATGACACCGACAACGACATCAACCTCTTCAGGGCGGGTCGGGCCGGCATCGTCATCGACGGCTCGTGGAACATGACGGCCTTTGCCGAGGCGATCGGCGCCGAGAACCTGGCCATCGATCCCTGGCCCGCGCACGGCGACGGCAAGCTGTCCGGCTACGTCCAGACCGAGGATCTCTTCTTGAGCGCCAACGCCGGCGATGACGCGGATGCCGGCTGGGCCTTCATGGAGCACTTTATGTCGTCCGAGGCGCAAGAGATCCTGGCGGGCGTTGGTCACATCCCGGCTATCACGGCCGTGGAGGTGACCGATCCCATGATGCAGCAGGCCGTATCGGTGTTTGAGACGGGCGTGGCGTTCCCCGTCATCCCAGAGATGAACGCCTACTGGGCGCCCATGCAGACGGCGCTCCTGTCCGTCTTTGACGAGGGCGCCGATCCCGCCGAAGCCCTGACCCAGGCCGAGGAGAGTATCCGCGCCGCCGTCGAGGACATCCGCGGACAATAGGCGCCGGGCACTGCGAGTTGACCCTGCGTCCACTGAGGGAGCGCGGCCGCATGGCCGCGCTCCCTCAGTGAGGGGCACGGATGGCCCCCGCGAGAGGCGCCAGCGCCCCCTCACTCGTCTCGCCTGCGGCAGCCGAGAACATTGCCGGGCGCGACAGGAGGTACGACCATGACCATGGAGCAAACCCAGCTCAAAGCGGCCACCGCGCGACCCGCCCGCGCCACCAACGACCTAGCCCGGCGCATCCGCCAGTCGCGCATCGCCTGGGCCTACATTGCCCCCGCGGGGCTGCTCATGCTGTTCGTCACCCTTTTCCCCTACATTTACCAGGTTGGGATGGCGTTCACCAACTATCGCATCCAGAACCTGCGTTTCAACATCTTTGACCCCGACACCTGGGAGAGGTTCGCGCCGGCGTGGGTTGGGCTGGACAACTTTCGCCGCATCCTCACCAGCCAGCTCACCGTCGAGAACTATGACTTTGGGCGGCTCCTGCTCTTCAACGTCACCTGGACCGTGACGAACGTCGCCCTGCACGTGTCCCTCGGCGTGGTCATCGCGCTGGCGCTGAACCAGAAGGACCTCATCGGACGCAAGGTGTACCGGGCGCTGTTCATCCTCCCGTGGGCCATCCCGGGCTACATCACCGCCCTCACCTGGAAGAACATGTACGACCAGCGCTTTGGCGCTGTCAACCACTTGCTGCGCGCCGCCAACGGCTTCCTGGGCACCGACCTGCCCACCAACATCCGCTGGCTCGAACAGGCGCAGCCGCCCATCGGCGGGCCACTGGCATTTCTGCCACTAGCTTACTATGCGTTGCTGCTCACGAACGTTTGGCTCGGATGGCCGTTCATGACGGTGGTCGCCACCGGCGCGCTGCAGGCCATTCCCAACGACCTCTATGAGGCCGCCAACATGGACGGCGCCAACGCCTGGCAAAAGTTCTGGCACGTCACCGTGCCTCTCATCCGCCCGGCGATGGTGCCGGCCATCATGCTCGGTACCATCTGGACGTTCAACAACTTTGCCGTAATCTATTTCATCTCCGAGGGCGGGCCATTTGGCCGCACCGAGATCCTCGTCACGCAGGCGTTCAAGCTGGTGTACGAGCAGCGCCTGTACGGTGTGGCGGCGGCCTTTGGGATCGTCATCTTTGTGATCTTGCTCGTCTTTACCATCGCCAATAACCGCATCACACGGGCGACGGAGGCGTACGATGTCTAGCAAGCGGCGTCGCGCCATCTGGCGACAGGTCGGCCTGCAGGCGTTCCTCCTCACGGTGACGGCCTTTGTCGTGTTTCCCATCCTCTGGATCGTGTCGCTCTCGCTGGACCCCCGCGGTATCGACAAGCCGCTGGACCTGACGCTGATCCCGCCGGGGGCGTCGCTGGACGCCTATCGCAAGGTTCTGATCGAGCCCTTTGGGCTCCTGTGTCGCAACCCCAACGACCCGGCGAGCTGCATGACCTTTGGCTCGCTGCTGCGCAACAGCCTGCTCGTGGCCCTGGGCACCAGCGTCGTGGCGGTGATCCTCGGCTCGTCGGCGGCCTATGCCTTCTCGAGGTTCCGTTTCATCGGGCGCCAGGCGGGCATGCTGGGGTTCATCGTCCTCATCATGCTGCCCACCACCGCCGCTCTGGCGCCGCTCTATGTGCTGTTGAGCCAGATCCGCTTCGGCGGCGAGTCGCTGCGCACCACCTTGCTGGGCCTCTCACTGGCCTACGCATCGAGCACGATGCCGTTCGCCGTCTGGAACCTGAAGGGCTACTTTGACACCATCCCCAAGGAGCTGGAGGAGGCGGCGCGCATCGACGGGGCCAGCCTCACGCAGACGTTCGTGCGCATCATGCTGCCGCTGGCGCTGCCCGCCCTGGCAGTGACCATCCTGTTCAGCTTTATGGCGGGCTGGACCGAGTTCGTCCTGGCGTGGACGTTCCTCGAGAATCCCTCTCGCTTTACGCTGGCGATGGCGTTGCGTTCGATGCAAGGGCAGTACGCCACGCCCTGGTCCGAGTTCTCCGCCATGTCGATCCTCATGAGCCTGCCCATCGTGCTGCTCTTCTTCCTGATGCAGCGCTACGTCGTCTCCGGGCTGGCCGCCGGCGCTGTGAAGGGCTAGCCTGACGATTGACAGCGTGCCCTCGTGGCCCTATACTCGCCGCTACTTTGCCGTGCCTGTTCGCCAGCCCCCCACGGGGCGCGTACGCATTATGCTGTCCGGATCGCTATATGCCCTTCTCTCCCAGCGCCGTCATCTTTGACTTTGACTACACCCTGGCCGATTCGTCCAGCGGCGTGGTCGTCTGTGTGAACTATGCCTTGGCGGGGCTGGGGCTGCCGGCCGAGCCGCCCCAGCGCATCCGTCGCACCATCGGAATGTCGTTGCCTGCAACCCTGGTCGAACTCAAGGGCCCCGCGACGTCCCATCTGGCTGAGGAGTTCCAGCGCCTGTTCACCGCCTGCGCCGATGACGTCATGGCGGACCAGACGACGTTGTACCCCTGGGTGCCGGACCTGCTGGCGGCGCTCGCTGCACGTGGCCTCGCCATGGGGATCGTGTCCACCAAGTACCGGCGACGCCTCGAGGCCGTGCTGCAGCGCGAGGGGCTGCGGTCGCATTTCGCCGTCATCGTGGGCGGCGACGACGTCGCCCACCCGAAGCCGGCGCCCGACGCGTTGCTGAGGGCCGTGGACATCCTCGGCCTGCCGCCCTCCGGCGCACTGTACGTGGGGGACAGCACTGCGGACGGCGAGGCCGCCCGAGCCGCGGGCTTGCCCTTTGTGGCCGTGCGGTCGGGGGTGACGCCGCCAGAGGTGCTGGAGGCGCTCTCGCCCGCCGCCATCCTCGACGACGCCAGCGCCTTGACAGCCCTCCTGGATACCGCCTGACCCGCCCGCCGTAGGGCTTGTGTCCCCCGCACCCGGCCGCCCGCGCCGCGGGACCTGTCACCCGCGGGTGCTCCAGGGTGGGCGCCGCGCCGTGCCGTCCTCAACCCCTCGATAGAGTGATACCATGAAACGCGCAGCCCC